>JACCED010169121.1_pt1 | contig 11726 bp, 6 predicted proteins | sample 7455021 | NCBI WGS metagenome assembly JACCED01 (sample SAMN15323456, study PRJNA562643) | freshwater metagenome | isolation source: river surface water | place: USA:Blue River Watershed | collected 2017-08-19
AACCAGCGTCCGATGCTTTGGTAAGGGTGCTGGTTGGTGGCCGCAAACGACAGGCGCACCGAGCGAACTTGCCCGTTGGGTTCGCGGACCTGCAAACGGCCCGAGCCCTGGATGTGCAGCACCATCGCGTCCACAGGGTCGCGCAGATAGGCCAGTTCCTTGCCCCGCAGGGCGGCCTGGGCTTGGGGCAGGGAGTCGATTTCACGCCGCGTGTACCAGGGTTGGTTGTCGCGGGTCCGCAGCAACTCGGCGGGGGGGGCGTACAGCGGCACTTCAAAGCCAGGTTGGCGCACCCGGCTGGCTTCCAGCAAGGGTTCGTAATAAGCGGTCAGCAAACCCTGGTTGCGCCCGTCGAGGGCCTCGACGCGCATGGGCTGAAAACGTTGCTCGATCCACTGTTGCTGGCGCGTCGCATCGGCGCCCGCCAATGGGCGCAATTCGGCGCATACCCCGACCCATGTGGCTTTGGGACGGGTGCAATTGCGCAACAGGGCGGGCCAGGCCTCGGCCAGAGCGTCGCGGCCCCAACCGGGCAAGTCCCCCCAACCCACCGGAACCCAGCGGCTGCGGGGCATCTCCAGCGGGGCGGGTGCGCTGGCCGGTGGGGGGCTTGTCGATGGCGGGCCTGCTGGGGGCGGCGGCATTCGCACCTGGGGGGTCGTGCAACCCGCCAAAATGCCTACAATGCAGACCCAGAAACCAAGCAGGAAACGCGTCATGGGTCTGATTCTTCTCGAAGCGCTCGGTGCAGGGGCCATCTTGGTGTTGATTGTCTGGTGGACCATGTTCAGCGGCCGCAACAAGGGCGAACCCCCCGACCGTGACCGCGACACCTGAGTTGGGCGCGTGCCATCAGCCGGCCCCCAGCCGCACGGCATTGGACAACTCGACCGCCGATTTGACCCCCATTTTCTCAAACACCCGCGCGCGATGCACCTCGACCGTGCGCACGCTGATGCCCAGCTGATCGGCGATCAATTTGTTCGGCATGCCCTGGATCACCCGTGCCATCACCTCGTGTTCGCGTTCGGTCAGATCGGCCAGACGCTGGCGTTGCTCGGCCGCTTGGCGGGCCTGTGCCAAATGATGCCGGGACTGGGCCAGCGCTTGCTCGATGCGATCGACCAAGGCGTTGTCCGAAAATGGTTTCTCACAAAAATCAAACGCCCCCCGCTTGACGGCATCGACCGCGGTGGGCACGTCGGCGTGTCCGGTCAAAAAAATCACCGGGCAGGCGGGCACCAGGCCACGGCCTATCCACATCTCGAACAAGGCCAGTCCGCTGGTGCCTGGCATGCGCACATCGAGCAACAGGCAGCTGGGGTGGCCGGCGGATTTGTGCCCGTCCCAGTGGGCCAGAAAATCATCCGCGCTCGCATGCCCCATGCTGGGCAAACCGCGCGAGCGCAACAGCCAGGCCAGGGCATCGCGCACGCTGGCGTCGTCATCGATCAGGTGAACCAAGGCATCAAGAGAGGGCTGCATGAGGGGCTTCGGTGGGGGCTTGGGTGACTCGGCAAGGCAAGGTGAAGCGAAAGACCGTGCCGCGTGGCCGATTGGGACGGTGGCTCAGCTGCCCGCCGTGCTGTTCAACCACCGTGCGGCACAGGCTCAGGCCCAGACCCATGCCTTCGGCCTTGGTGGTGAAAAATGGCGTGTAGAGGTTGAGTTCAACTTCGGGGTCGATGCCGCAGCCCACATCGGCCACCTCAAAGACCAGGGTCTGCCCGCCTGCTCCCAGGTCTTGGGTGCTCAAACCCAGGGTCAGCACCCGGGGCTCGATCTGGCCGACACGCGCCTCCCCCATGGCCTGCATGCCATTGCGTGCCAGATTCAGGATCACCTGCTCGACCATCGCACGGTCGCACCAGGCCGATGGCAGGCCATCGGGCGCGTTCAGACGGATCTCGATTTGCAATTTGCGCGCTTGCAAGCGCACCAGGGGCAACACACTTTCAAAAAGGTCACGCGGGGCAACGGCTTCCCGTGACGGGTGACGGCGACGCACGAAATCATGCACGCTCTTGATCACCTGTCCAGCCCGTTCAGCCTGTTGCGCGATGCGAAGGACGGCCTCCGACACCTGCTCGCGCCAAGCGTGCGGGTCATGTCCTGGCGCGCCTTGCAGCAGGTTGCGACTGCCGTTGGCATAGCTGGAGATCGCGGCCAGGGGCTGGTTCAACTCATGGCTGAGCAGCGAGGCCATCTCTCCCACGCTGGCCAGGCGGGCGGTGGCTTGCAAGCGCTCTTGCGACGCGCGCGAGAGCTCCTCGATGCGTCGCTGTTCACTGATGTCCAGAACCGCGCTCATCCAGCCGGTTTGCTGGCCGTTCGCGTCGATCAAGGGGGCCTCAAAAATCAGCACGGGGAAGCGTTCGCCGTTGCGGCGCATGAACACCGATTCGATGCCCTCGCGGGGCGGGGCGTTGCCCGCCAGTCGCAGCGCCTGGCGGCGGCCATACTCGGTGATCATCTCGGGTGGCCAATAAGGGGGGGGTGTCATTTGCCCCAACAGCGATTCGGCCGGCCACCCGACCATCTCGCAAAAGGCCGGATTCACATACGTGATGCGCCCTTGCAGATCGCGCGCCCGCAAACCCGTGACCAGCGAGTCCTCCATCGCCTTGCGAAAGGCCAGCGCGTCGGCCAATTCGTGCTCGGCTTTTTGACGCCGTCGGGTGTCTCGGCCCAGCAAGGCCATGACGGTGAGCAGGGCCAGGCTCAAGGCCGCCACGGCGGCCGTCAGCAAGTTGGGAAACAGGTCAGGGCCCATGCGTCGGCTGTCGACCCGCACCACCAGCGACGAGCCCGGCAGGCTCAACAGTTGTTGGCTCATGAACGAGCGTTTGCCATCGCGTGTTTGACCGACCATCGCCAGCCGGGTGCCATCGGCTTCGATGAACGACAGCTGCTGGCTGCGAAACAGATTGGGCGAGACCAGACGGGTGAGCACGTCGGCCAGGGAGTAGGTGGCGATCAGATAACCCTTGAGTGCGCCGTCCATGGACCAGGGCACGCACAGTTGCACCACCTCGAAGCCACCGCCCTCTTCCGATGGCACATAGGTGCTGGGTGAGTAAGTGGCGTTGCCCCAGCGCCGCGCCTGGGTGCAGGCCAAGTTCATTTCAGGCCACAGGTGTTCGGCGCCCCCGGCTGAGAGCAGAGGGCGTCGCGATGGGCTGTTGGCGCCAGCCACCAGGCGCAACTCGGTGTCGCGCCATTCGATGCGCAGCCACTCGCGGCGCTCCCGCAGCAGCGATTCGGCCTGACCGATCCACTGGGGGCCTGAAACCCCGAAGGGAATGATCGATTCGAGCATCTGCAGATTGCGCCCCAGCCCGCTGCGCAAATCGCTGACCGCGTCGCTGGCGTCGCGGTCGGTTTGCAGTTGCAGCTTCTCCACCTCAAAACGCCCCGCCAGCCAGACCAAAGTCAGCAACAGGGACACCACCAGGCCGATCAGGGCACTCCAAAGCAAGCCGCGCCGATGCAGCACCCAGGGCCGTTTCAGGGCCGCCAGTCTCATGGCTTGGACTCGGGTTTGAACGGCACCTGGGTGACGCGGGGCTCGCTCCAGGTGCCGTCCAGGTGAAACTGCTGGGTGGTTGACTCCATCAAGGGGCGGCGCAGCACGTATTGGGCCAGAAACGTCGTCAGACCGATCACGGGGTTGATGGCCGAGTAAACCAGCGAGGCTCCACCGGCATTGATGTCTGGGATGACCAGGATCTTGAGGTCCTGGGTTTCTTGACCGATGTTGGCCTGCCCCTCCATGAGCACCGCGACATTGACCCCCTTCATCTGCAGGTTGGTCGAACTGGCGATGCCTTGCTCGATGCGGACGTCGCCCCGGAAAAAGTCAAAGGCGAAACCCTCGCTGAACACATCGCGAAAATCCAGCATCAACCGTCGCGGCAAGGCCTGCAGGCTGAGCACGCCCAACAGGCGGGCGGCTCCCGGCTCGGTTTTCAAGAACTGTCCGCGCTCGATCGAGACCCGGAATTGACCGCCCATGCTCATCACCTCGGGGGTGATGGGTGAGCCCAACCAATGGATCTGTCCTTCGATGCTGCCGTGCCCGTTGCGGATCGCATCGGGCAAGCCCAATCGCTGCAACATGGCACCGACGTTTTTCAAGGACAACTTGAAGTCGAATTGCGTCTGACTCGACGCGGGGGCGGGCAGTTTGCGCCATTGGCCCTGGGCCGAAAAATCGCCGTCGTCGTTGCTCAACAACAGTTTGCTCATGCGCCACTCGCGGGTGCCATCGGGCCGGGCCCGGTTTTGCGCCAGCAATTCCAAGGCGCCCAATTTTTTGCCTTTGAGGTCCAGGTCTTTGACCACGATGTCCAGGGTTGGCAAGTCCTGAAGCCGCTGATCCAGCAAGGCCTCTGCATCGGTGTTGACGTTGGCCGGCAGGGTCAGTCGGTTCAGCCTTGCCTGCAAACGGGCCGGCTCGGAGGCGCGTGCGGGCACATACTGGAGATCACCCTCCATTTCCTGCGCCCGCACTTGTCCGGTCCAGGTCTCTTGGTTGCGTTGTGCCATCACCTGCACCTGGTGGAGCTGGCGGCCTTGTGCCATCAACTGCCGGGCGCTAAATTCCAAGCGTTGCGGGGCGTAGTTCCAGGCGCCCGCGTCCACACCGCTGGCGGGTGCGGTGTTGAATGGTTGCATCCAATCCGACCACTCGTCGAGGTTGAAGGTCTCGGCGTTGGCGCGCAACACCACCCCCTGAGCCGGCATGGCAGTGGGCGCGTTATTGCCCCAGCGGATCAGGCCGCGCAGGACCCGGGGCTGGGGCATGGACAAGTCGCGGATGAAGCGGGCCTCCAGCTGGGGCCCCCACCGCAGCCACATTTGCTCTTGCAGCAGCGACCCGGACATGGCCGATTCGGCGGTCAGGCTGCTGTCCCAGCGCAGGGGCAGCGACTCTTGGGCTTTCTTGCCCAGGCCAGCCGGGGCCTGGATCGCCAGGCCGACCAAATCACTGCTCACTTGGGATTCGAGCTGACCCCGACGCCACTGCAACTGTGCTTTGTACTGGGTGCCGCCCTGCAATTTGCGAAGGTGCGTGCCCCAATCCCGCAGCTCGGGCGCGTCGCGCAGGCCATGGGCGCTGAGTTGGCCTTGCGCATGGATCTGAACCAGGGGGGGCTGTCCCGGGCTCGGTGTTTTCGTACCACCCTCCAGTCGCACGTCACCCCCCCAAAGTCCCGCTTGCACGCCCTGCAGCTCAAAACCAGCGTCGGTGAACAACACCGCCCCCCGCAAGCGCGACAGCGTGGGCGCTTGCGTGGCCATCAACACCTCGTTGCCCAACAGCTGGACCGATCCCTTGACCCGGGTGTCCTCTGGTTTGTCCACCGGGATGCTCACATTCAGCCGGTACTCGGCCAGCCCCTGTCCCCGGGTGCCTTCGAGCACCCGATCGGTCATTGCGTTCAAGGGCGACGATCGCCAAAAGCCCAAGGCATCGGCCAGAGGTCCCCTGCCTTCGGCCCTGACCTCGACCACGGCGCGGTCGAGCTGCTTGATTTGCGCTTCCAACGTGCCCCAAGCGATGTTTGGGGCCTGCCCCATTCGGGCCTTGACCTTTCTGAGTTGCATCGAGGCACGGTCAAACACCAATTCGCCGCTGAGGTCTTGCCACACGGGCCATTCGCCCGGGGTTTTGTCGTCCATCAGGTGCCGCGGCACGGTGAGATAGCGCACCTTGGAGAGTTGCCCACTGATCCTGAACTCCCCGCTGCCTGGACGGGCAAACGGGAAGTCACGCAGAGGGCCTTTCACCCGGGCCTGGACCTGCCGGACCTCGCCCTGGGGCAACGCCCCCCGCACGTAACGGCGCACGTCTTCTGGCAGGGTTTGGGGCAGCCAGCGGCCGATCTGGGTGACCGATGCCAGGGGGATGTCGGCTTGCAGATCCAACTGTCCCAGAGGATCGCTGGCGTTGTTGGACCAAGACAGCTGAAAATCGGCCCGGGTCTCATGGGTCAGCAGTTGGGCCTGCCTGAGCTGCACCTCGAGCCCCTGGGCTTGGGCTTGCAGGCGCACATCGGCCTTGAATTGATGGATCGCTTGGCGCGGCAACTCCCACATGCCGGGCCAGTCCATTTCACCAGCGTTGACCTGCACCTGGCCTTTGATGTCCGATCCGGTGCCCGATAGGTTCGCGTTCAGGCCTTTGATGCCAGGCCAAGCAGCCACGGGGTTCGCCTTGGTCGTGACGGCCGACTGCACGCTGACGTCATTGGCGCGGGCCTGCCAGCTTTCGATTTTCAGGTCCTCGCCCGCGCCTTGCCAGCGCCATTGGACCTGGCTCAACGTCCCCTTGGGGTTCAATTGCGCCCACCCTTTTTGCCAGCGCTCGGGGAACCAGGCGTTCCATGCCCCCAACGTGGCCAACTCGACCCGATCGATGACGCCTTCACCGCCAGTGATGACCCCGTTGGCGGCGCGCTGGATCGTCAGCTCGGCTTGCCCGATGCGCCAAGCGGGCGCCTGAGCGGGCTCCAGTCGCGCACCCTGGAGCGACCATTTCTCGGTTGGCCCGGGTGTCCAGCTGATTCGCCCCTGGGCCAACGACAAGGCCAAAGGGAGCCGAGCCTGGGCCGCCGTGTGCCATTCGGTCTGCCATCCTTCGATCCCCACATCGGCACTGATGTGTTGCAAGTCACCCGCCCGCCAATCGATCCAGGCCCTGACCCAAGCGCGACCTTCGGTGGGGGGCAGATGCCAGGCGGTGGTTCCCCGACGGGTCCATTGCCCCAGGTCGATCTGTCGGGACTCGACATAGGCCTGACCGCTCCAGTCCTCCCATCGGCCCGCTTGGTTGCTGAGCAAGGGTTGACGGAAGCGTCCGCGCACACTGAAGCGCTGGCCCAACTCAAGGTCTGGGGATCCGTCGAGCCGGAACCGGTGGTCGCGCAAACCGTTGCGCAACACGCCCTCCAGGTCGTTGATGTGCGTGGCAGGCAAACCGCTGGCCTCATCGGTCCAGGTGATCCTGCTTTGCCGCAGCACCCATTCCCATTGAGAAAACACCCAGTTGCGCAAACGGTCATCCGAACCGCCCTGCAGCACCAGCCCACCCACCCGGATGAGGCCTTGCCGGTCTCGAACCACGTCCAGATCGAGTCGATCGAGGGCGATCTGGCTGAATTCGCCTTGCACCGCCGACGTGGGGGTGAGTGCCAGCGTGACCTGCGCCAGTTCGAGTTGGCTTTGCCCGGACGCGTCCAGCAAACGGATGTCCCTGACTTTGAATTCCGGGATCCAACCGTGGGATTCGGCGGAGATGGCACCGAGCTCGACCCGAATCCCCAACGCCTGCGAGGCCCGATCCTGCAGCCACGGACGAAACTGATCAATTCGGGGCAAAATGAACAGGTGCAATGTCATCCACAGCGACAGCACGACCACCCAGCCGGTGACGGCCAGGCCAAGCAACCATGTCGCCCATCGGGCGTAACCCGCAACCCAGCGGTCTGGCAGGTGTATGGCAGGCATTTGAAAGTTCGAACGTGAAGAGGTTGTTGCTTTGAGACCGATTATCCCTGTCTTGGACCCAGGTCCAACAGATGCCTCGTCAACCCCTGTCCTGAACGGCGACATTTTGCGCGCCCTGGCGACCCATTCCCGCTTTGTGCAGCGCATCCGTCGGCGCTATGCCGAACACCTGGACTGTTTGCCCCCCGGTCCGCCCGATCGGGCAACCATGGCCCAGGCCTTGGCGCGCTTGCAAGGGCCTTACCCGGCTTTGGGCGACCGCTTGCGCGTCTTGCGCCAGCTGGTCATCGAGCGGCTGGTGGTGCAGGATTGTGAGCAGGCCGCCCCACTCGAGGGGGTCACGCAGGCCATGACGACCTTGGCCGAGTTGACCTTGGACGAGGCCTGTCGGGACGCCATGGCGCAGCTCGACGCCCTGCATGGCGCCCCCTTGCGCCCCGATGGTCAGCGCGCCCTGTTCTGGGTGATCGGCATGGGCAAGCTGGGGGCCCGTGAGCTCAACGTGTCCAGCGACATCGACCTGATCTATGTTTACGACTGCCCAGGCGAGACCACGGGCCGGCCCGATGGCGGCGGCAGCATTTCACACCAATCGTATTTTTCCCGCCTGGTCAAGTCGATCCACGCCTTGATCGGCGAGACCACCGAGCATGGCTTTGTGTTTCGGGTCGACCTGGCCTTGCGGCCCAACGGCAACTCGGGACCGCCCGTGGTCTCACTGGGGGCGCTGGAAGAGTACTTCCAGGTGCAAGGCCGCGAGTGGGAGCGTTTCGCCTGGCTCAAGAGCCGGGTGGTGGCCCCCGCGGACGCGGTCAGCCAAGGCAATGCCTTGCGCGACGTGGTTCTGCCCTTTGTCTTCAGGCGCTACCTCGATTACAGCGTGTTTGAGTCCTTGCGACATTTGCACCGCCAGATCCGCGACCACGCCGCCCGCCGCAGCGCCGGTCGACCTGAGCGCGCCAACGATGTCAAACTCTCACGCGGGGGCATCCGCGAGATCGAATTCATCGTCCAGTTGCTGCAAGTGGTGCGCGGCGGACAGTTCCCAGAGCTGGCCACCCGCGCCACGCTGCACGCACTCGAGCGGGTGGTCCGCGCCCAGCTGATGCCTGCCGAAACGGCGCAAGCCTTGACGCAGGCCTATGTCTTTTTGCGCCGGGTCGAACACCGCATCCAGTACCTGGATGATCAGCAGACCCATGTGTTGCCCACCGACGACACCGATCTGAGCTGGATTTCGCTGACCCTGGGCTATGGGGACTCGAGCGACTTTCTGTCGGACCTCAACACCCACCGTGAACGCGTCGCGCACGAGTTTGATCAGCTGTTGGGACAATCGCCATCGGCTCAAGAGGGGGCCGACTGCAAGGGCTGTCGACGGACCCCAGCCAATGACCTCGAAGGCTTGATCGAAGAGCTCTCGCCGGCGTTTCGCGAGCGCGCCCAGTCCTGGATCGATCATCCTCGGGTGCGCGCTTTGCGCGAAGAAGGTCGCCAGCGTCTGGTGCAACTGGTGCAACGCACCCAGTCCTGGCTCGATGCCGGGCGCGTCAGCCCAGACGCGGTCCTGCGCTGGATGGACTGGGTCGAGCCCCTGCTGCGACGCGAGAGTTACCTGGCCCTGTTGCTCGAGCGACCCCGTGTGCATGAACAGCTGCTGCGCTTGCTGGGTGCGGCCCGGTGGCCGGCGCGTTACCTGTTGTTGCATCCGGGCGTCATCGACGAGCTGGCCAGCCCTGGCCTGTTGGCCGAGCGCTTTGACCCGGTCGCCTTCGAGCACGAACTCGACTACCGCTACCGCTCTTTGACCGAAGTCGGACAAGACGACGAAGAAGGATTGCTCAACCTGTTGCGGCGTGCCCAGCACGCCGAGCTGTTTCGCACCTTGGCGCGCGACGTCGAGGGGCGATTGAGCGTCGAACAGGTGGCCGACGACCTGTCGGCCCTGGCCGACTCGATTTTGCGGGTGTGCTTGCGCTGGGTCTGGGAGCGCTTGAAACAAAAGCACCGACCCGACCCCCGGGTGGCGGTGATCGGCTACGGCAAGCTGGGGGGCAAAGAGCTCGGGTATGGCAGCGACCTCGACATCGTGTTCGTCTACGACGATCCACACGAGCAGGCCGGAGAGATCTATGCCGCCCTGGTGCGCAAAATGATCAACTGGCTGACCGTGAAGACCGGTGAGGGCGACCTGTATGAAATCGACACCGCCTTGCGCCCGAACGGCAACTCGGGCTTGCTGGTGACGTCCTTTGAGGCGTTTGCGCATTACCAGACCCAGCGCGGCAACAACACCGCGTGGACCTGGGAGCACCAGGCCATGACCCGCGCCCGCTGTTGCGTGGCGCCCGATGACTTGGCCCAGCGGTTGGAAGACGTGCGCCGCCAGGTCATGGCGGCCCACCGCGAGCCCGACCCTTTGCGCGACGAGATCGTCGCCATGCGCGAACGCATGCGTGCCGCGCGGCCAGTGCCCGAGGGTTTGTTTGACGTCAAGCACAGCCCCGGGGGCATGGTCGACGCCGAGTTTGTCGTGCAGCACCTGATCCTGGCGCATGCGGGCCAGCACCCCGAGTTGCTGGACAATGTGGGCAACATCGCGCTCTTGCAGCGTTGTGAGCAGGCGGGCTTGCTGCCCCCCGGTGTGGGGGTGGCCGCTGCCAACGCATACCGTGACTTGCGCCGTGCCCAGCACCGTGCCCGTCTGGACGAAAAACCCACCCAGTTCCCACTCGACGCCTTTGTCGATCAGGCGCGCGCGATCAAGTCCCTTTGGCAGGTGTCGTTGACCTGATCCGCTGCACCAATTGGGTGGTCGAGTAGCCGGTGACGAAAGGCAGGGCCAGGGCTTGCCCCCCCCAGCTGCGCACCAGCGCGGCCTCGGGCAGGCGCGCCATGTCGTAATCGCCCCCTTTGACGATCACGTCGGGCCGCAGCGCGGCGATCAGGTCCATTGGGGTGTCTTGGTCGAACCAGGTCACCAGGCTGACCGACTCGAGCGCGGCCATCACCATGGCCCGATCTGCTTCGGCGTTCAGGGGGCGATCGGGTCCTTTGTTCAAGCGGCGCGCCGAGGCGTCGGTGTTGAGCCCGACCACCAGCCGGTCTCCCAGGGCACGGGCTTGGTCCAAGTAGCTGACGTGTCCACGGTGCAGCACATCAAACACCCCGTTGGTGAAAATCACGCGCTCGCCCCTGGCGCGCCATTGCTGCACGCGTTGCACGGCCCAGTCGGTGGGGCCGATTTTTTCAAGCAAGGTCAAAGCACTCATCGGGGGGGGGACGTTCGAACAGTCCTTCGATGTTAACCGCAGCCGTTGGCGACCGCTGGGCGGTTCAATGGTGTTGGCGCCAATCGCGCACCTGGCCCGGGATCAGCTCCAGCGAACCCAGCACCAACACCCCGTCAATGGGGCGGCGCCGCAAGACCGGGTTTTTGCCACCTGCCCAGATTTCGGTTTCGGGTCCGATTTGCTGGCGCAATTCGCTCAACCCTTCGTGCACCTGATTCGGGTTCAGGCTCATGCTGAAGCTGAGCGCGACAATGTCGACCCGATGGGCCCGCGCCGCCTTGGCGATGTCGGGCAAGGGCGTTTGCGTGCCCAGCGAAAGACAGCGGCAACCTTCCAGGGCCAGCAGGCATTCCACCATCAGCAGGCCCAACCCGTGTGACTCTTGAGGGAAGGTCGTCAGCAAGATGCTGGGGCGGCTTTGCAGTTGAGCTTGGGGCACATTGCCAATCGCTTGGCGCATGACCGAAGTCACGCACTCGGTGTAGAGGTGTTCTTCAAAAATTTCCAATTCGCCACGCATCCAGGTGTCGCCCACCATGGCGTTGAGCGGGGCCACCAGGTCGGTGATGAATCGGTAGTGACCCAGACTCACCACCGCCTGGTTCAGGCGCCGCCGCAAGGCTTCGGCGTCGTGCTGCTGCACGCAGGCCAGGAAGTCGCGCAGGTCGCTTCCACCGCCGGGGTCGACGTGGAGTTTGTGAGGGGTCCCCGTTTGCCCTTGGCTCAAGCGCTGCAGGGTTTCGATCGGCAGGCTCACGATCCGCCCGGGCCGATGGCCCTGGTCCAGCAAACGTTTGATCACGCGCAGTTTCTCGACCTGCTCCAGGGGGTAGCTGCGCTCACCAAAAGCGTCACGCCCCGGGGTGGGAAAGCCGTATCTGCGCTCCCAAATGCGCAAGGTGTCTTTGCCGATGCCGGTGT
>JACCED011361627.1_pt1 | contig 11723 bp, 8 predicted proteins | sample 7455021 | NCBI WGS metagenome assembly JACCED01 (sample SAMN15323456, study PRJNA562643) | freshwater metagenome | isolation source: river surface water | place: USA:Blue River Watershed | collected 2017-08-19
TGATGTCTATTATTTTAAAGCCATTAATGGAAAAGTACCCGGCATTAATTTTTGAAATTCACGAGCAAACTACCTCCCAATTGATGAAAAGTTTGCAGGATGGAAAGCTAGATTTGGGGATTTTGAGCACCCCAATCGCCATCTCTGACTTGGAAACCGAATTACTTTATAAGGAGGAATTAGTCTTGTATGGCCACTTTGGTAGAAAGTCTATTAAAAAAACGGAGTTAAATGAGCAGCGCTTATTTTTATTACAGGATGGGCATTGTCTTCGGGATCAAATCATCCAGCTCTGTGAATTGAAAAAGAATAAATTTCTACCGGGTAATCTCCGCTTTGAGTCGAATACCTTCGACACGCTATTGAATTTAGTGGATGATTTTCAGGGCATGACATTCCTGCCCAAACTCTATTCTGCTCAATTATCCGAAGCGCGACAAAAGCGCCTTATACCTTTAGAAGAAGGTCGCTTAGAAAGGGAAATAAGCCTTTGTTACTACCGGCCTTATGCGAAATGGAATGTAATCAAGCGGCTAAATGCGGATATTCAGGATTTAGTAAAACAGCATTTGAGCTACTGATTTAACCGAAAATAGGACGAAGTTACCTTTGCATTTTGCTGGAATTTAGCCAATGAATTAGCTCGAGCATACATTTTATTGCAGGATATGAAAAGCTAATTAATTTTCTAACTTATGTTTCTAAACCGATGAAACATGAAAAAAATAGCGCTCCTTTTGCTGGGCTTCAGCCTTTCCTTGTCCGCGCAGATTCCTGCTGGGAAGAAGGTGATCACCTCTCTTTATATCTATGATTTAGCCTCTGGCAAGTCGGAATTAATCCTAACGGAGAAGCGACATTTTGAAGCACCTAATTGGTCTCGTGATGGGACGTTCTTACTCATTAATGCGTATGGAAAACTCGAAAAAATTAGCCCGAAAGGCGAGAAATTGGGCGAGTTGAATACGGGTTCAGTTGCTAAGGCGAATAATGATCACGGTTACAGTTTTGATGGAAAAACTTTGTTTATTTCGAGTGGAAAGCCTGAGATTAAAGGCGGATCGTCCTTCATTTATAAAGTTTCAGCGGACGGAGGAGAACCCGTTCAACTAACTCCTTTGACGCCTTCGTATTGGCATGGAGTGTCACCTGACATGAAAATGATGGTTTATTGTGCCTCCAGAAATGGGAATTTTGATATTTATGCGATGTCTACAAATGGCGGTGAAGAAATTCGCTTGACCACAGATCAGAGTTTGGATGATGGGCCAGAATATTCCCCGGATGGAAAATACATTTATATCAATTCATACCGCTCGGGGATGATGCAGATTTGGCGGATGAAGGCGGATGGATCTGAACCAGAGCAGATGACGTTCGATGCCTATTCGAATTGGTTTGCACACATCGCACCTAACAATAAAGTGGCCACAATTATTTCGTATTTGGAGGACCAAAAGCAGGGGCATCCTTTTGGTCACCAAGTCAAATTGCGCTTGCTTGACTTAAAAACGAAAAAAGTAAAAGACTTAACCGAGGCTTTTTATGGTGGGCAGGGTACGATCAATGTGCCTTCATGGAGTCCAGATGGCAAGAAATTTGCCTATGTGCGCTACGCCTTGGAAGATTTATAAAAAGGGAGTAAATTCACAAAAAAACCTACTGAATATGAACAAAGATAGTCAAGCTTCGAGACGGAAGTTTTTACAACAAATCGGGGCGACTAGCCTCGTGGCGGCTTCATCACCTTTCGCCTCTTTAGGCGCACAGCAAAAAGCGGAGGAGCGTATTTTAACCTATGAAAAACGCATCTCGGTGGGCGAAAAAATTCGCTTAGGAGTGATTGGTTTTGGGGTGCAAGGTCACTTTGACTTAGCCTCAGCGCTGAAAGTTCCAGGGGTAGAATTAGCGGGGATCTGTGATTTATACACGGGCCGCATTGAAAATGCAAAAGAATTATACGGAAAGGATTTATATACGACACGCAATTACAAAGAATTATTAGACCGTTCGGATATCGACGCGGTGATCATCGCAACACATGATGTGTGGCACTCGAGAATTACGATAGACGCTTTGGCAAAAGGCAAACACGTCTACATCGAAAAACCCATGGTCTACAAAATAGACGAAGGCCCTAAGGTGATTGCAGCCCAAAAGAAATATGGTAAGGTCTTACAAGTAGGATCTCAGCGCGTAAGCAGCATCGGTTTAGCCAAAGCTAAGGAGATGTTAGCGGCAGGGGAAATCGGAAAATTGAATATGGTGAACGCGGTATATGACCGCCAAAGCTCCATCGGTGCTTGGCAATATACCATCCCTAAGGATGCAGATGCTTCTACGTGTGATTGGAATCGATTCATCGAGGCAACAGCTAAAATGGAATTCGATGCAAAGAAATTCTTCTGGTGGCGCGCCTTTAAAGAAGTAGGAACCGGCGTTGCGGGGGATTTATTTATCCACTTGTTGTCAGGAACGCACTTCATGACAAATTCAAAAGGTCCTGAAACCATCTTCTCGACAGGTCAATTTAGTCATTGGAATGATGGACGTAATTTACCGGATGTAATGTCTGGGGTGATGCAATGTGGTAACACGGCGGAGCATCCTGCGTTCCAATTAACCTTACAGGTGAATTTTGTTAGCGGAACAGGCGGACAAGAAGTGATTCGTTTGATCGGTTCGGAAGGGGTGATGGATGTGAAAGGAAATACGATTTCTGTGAAGCATAGCATCATGCCGGAAGCTCCTGGATTCGGCGGATATGATTCCGTGTTTACGCTTCCTAAAAGTTTGCAGGAAGAAATGACACGAGATTACAATGCGAAATGGACAGAGGCACAACGTAAAAGACCGATCAAAGAGGATGTAATTTTTAAGGCGCCTCCAGGATACGATGAGCATGTGGATCACTTCACAAACTTCTTTGATGCAATCCGCAATGGAACAAGCGTGGTAGAAGATGCGACGTTTGGTTTTAGAGCGGCTGCACCTGCTCTAGCTTGTAATGAAAGTTATTTCAACAAGAAAATTATTCAGTGGGATCCAGTGAATATGAAATTGAAATAAGATGAAGAGAATCTTTGTTTGGGTTTTTATGGGGTTACTTAGTCAGGCTGTTTTAGGACAAAAGACGACCCATAAGCGCCCAAACATCATTTTCATCATGTCAGATGACCATGCTTATCAGGCCATTTCAGCCTATGATAAGCGCTTGCTTTCTACCCCTAACATTGACCGCATTGCGAAGTCAGGCATTTTGTTTACGAATGCTAGCGTAACAAATTCCATTTGTGCGCCGAGTCGGGCGACCATCTTGACGGGGAAACATTCACACCTAAATGGGAAAGTGGATAATCATTTTCCATTCGACACGGCTAACAGGACTTTTCCACAAATCTTACAATCCAATGGCTACCAGACGGCGATGTTTGGTAAGCTGCATTTTGGGAATACCCCGAAGGGCTTTGATCAGTTTAAGATTCTTCCAGATCAAGGAAATTATTATAATCCTGATTTTATCACAAAGAAGGAAGGTAATATCAAGGTAACGGGTTATGTTACTGATATTATTACAGATATGACCCTAGATTGGCTAGGAAAGGAACGCTCCCCGGATAAACCGTTTTTATTGATGTATTTGCACAAGGCGCCCCATCGATCTTGGTTGATGGCGGAACGGCATTTGGACGAAATGACTCAAAAAACGTATCCAGAACCGAAGACGCTTTTCGATGATTATGCGGGACGAACTTCACCGGCTAAGGAGGCAGAGATGAATATCTTAACCAGTATGGGTTGGGCTGGAGATAACAAGATTTACCCTGCTACGATGGACTCGCTGAAGATTCCAGAAATTGGTTTTGATAAAAGGCGATTTAATGCGGAAATGGGGCGCTTAAATCCGAGTCAAAAAGCGAATTTTGATCGGGTATATGATCGAATCAATGCAGAGTTCAAGAAAGCTTATCCGAGTATGACGGATCAAGATAAAATGCGTTGGAAATTTCAACGCTATATGCAAGATTACCTAGGAACATTGCGTGCGGTGGATGAGAATGTGGGTCGATTATTGGATTATTTGGAAGCTAATAAGCTGATGGAAAACACCCTCATCGTGTATACATCCGATCAAGGATTTTACTTAGGGGAACATGGCTGGTTCGATAAACGCTTTGTCTATGATGAGTCTTTTAAAACGCCTTTATTAGTTTCTTGGCCGGGCCATATTCAGGCAGGTCAGCGTTCAGATGCATTAGTCCAAAACCTTGATTTTGCCCAAACCTTTCTCGATGTGGCCGGTGTTCGGGCACCAGGGGATATGCAGGGTCAAAGCTTAATTCCTTTGATGACAGGAAAGCCTTGGAAGCGAGATGCGGTTTATTACCACTACTACGAGTATCCTGCGGAGCATATGGTCAATCGCCATTATGCGATTGTAACTAAAAAGTATAAATTGATTCATTACTATTTTAAAGCGGGGGAGTGGGAGTTAATCGATCGCGAAAAAGATCCGTTGGAGCTTAAGAATGTGTATAATGACCCCGCCTATGCCTCCATTCGTAAGACATTACATAAAGAATTAGAGGCACTTCGAATTAAATACAAAGACAATACCACCATCAGTGACGGCTATGTTGATCGCTTTCTACAGGATGCGGCTTCGGGTAAGGTCTATGGGGTGCCTAAAGAAAAGGCCGCTGAAATGAAGGCTAAACGCCAAAAATAATGCCATTCATAGGCGGTATTTGCCGTTGAGTAAAAGTTTGTTCCCACCTATGGTCATTTCCGTAATTTTATAATCCTATGGAAAATCAAATCGTTCAACTTATCCACGAGCCTGCACAATTAGAGCAATTGTACCGTTCTAATCCGGCGAATTTCAGGCGTGCTTTTCAATCGGTCTATCCGCAAATTTCATCCGAAGTGACCGCACAAATTTGGAAGGAACGCTTAGCAGTTTCCACTACCTCTTGGGGGTCTACAGGGGATTGGACTTTGCTTGCAATCATCGCAGCCATAGTCGCATTTTTAATGCAAATGCCCGATCTATTTTCGATATCTCATGATCTGTATTTCCCTCGAAATATGTCTTTCATCGTAATACCGGGGATCGGAGCTTATTTTGCGTACAAGCAAGGGTTATCAATACGTGATTTAGCCTGGCCTTTGTCTATTTTAGTCGCATCCATTGTTTACATAAATTTGTTACCAGAGGGAAGCACAACGCTTCTATTAACTTGTTTGCACATTCCTATTTTACTCTGGTTAGTGGTGGGGTATATTTTTGCTGGAAATGATTCGGCGAAGCGAATGGAATTTTTGCGCTACCACGGGGATTTAGTTTTGATGACGGAAGTTATCGGACTAGCGGGAGGACTGTTTACTGGTTTAACTCTTAATTTATTTAAATTGATTGATATCGATATTGAGGATTATTATTTCCGCTATTTGGTGCTTTCTATCTTACCATCTGTGCCGCTTTTCGCTACCTTTTTAGTCCGTCAAAACGCCAGCCTAGTCAGCAAAATTTCCCCTGTTATCGCGCGCATATTTACGCCCATCGTTACGATTACCCTAGTCTTGTTTTTAGGAGCGGTTATATTCACTGGAAAGGACCCCTACAATGACCGGGAATTCTTGTTAGTGTTTAATGGAATTTTGATCGCTGTGATGGCCTTGATTTTGTTCTCTTTAGGGGAGGCGACGAAAGTAAATGCATCGCGGGTACATCAGTATTTTTTATTCGCCTTAGCGCTGGTTGCGATCATCGATAATGGCATAGCATTATCCGCGATTGGGTACCGACTTGTGGAATTTGGCATCACGCCTAACCGTTTAGTTGTTCTAGGGAGCAATGCCCTAATAATGGTGCATTTAATACTAGCTACGAAAAAGTTGTGGGGTTTTTTAAAGGGACAAAACTCCATCGAAGAAGTCGAAGGTAGTTTGACGGCTTACTTACCTATCTATGCGATTTGGGCAGCGATTGTGAGTTTTGTATTCCCACTTGTATTTCAGTTTGCTTAATAATTCCGATGTATCATCTTAATTTTGCTGTATGAAAAAGCTTCTATTTCTGTTCTTTTTGGCGTCCTTCAGTGCCGCTGCCCAAAGCAAGCCAGCGGGAAAGCTCGACGTATCTAAACCTGTTTTGGTCCTAGAAACATCTTGTGGGACATGTAATTTTGATATGCCCGGGAAGGAATGTTTCCTCGCCTTGAAATACGAAGGGAAAGCCTATGCGGTAGAAGGTACCGGACTAGATGATCATGGAGATGCGCATGAAGAAAAGGGATTTTGCATGGCTGTTCGCAAGGCCAAAGTGCAAGGCAGCCTAAAGGGGGATAAATTCGTGGTGACTTATTTTGAGCTGTTAAAGCCCTAAGCCACAATATACCTCCGACCTATTCCGAATAAAATGCTGTTAGCAATCGTCGCACAACCTACAATAATGATGGCCATAGTGAATGGAGTTCCATCAAAAAGCAAGCCTACTAAAGTCGCACAAATTGCGCCCCAAGCCATCTGAATCGAGCCTAGCATCGCGGAGGCAGTCCCAGCCCCTTTGTGGAATGGGCGCAAGGCCAGCGTAGCCACATTAGGGAAATTGAATCCTTGGCAACCCATAATCAAGAAGAGTAAGGCAATGTTTACTTCCATGCTGAGCCAGTTCAATTTTGATAAGACGGATAAAAGTAATCCGAGCATTAATTGTGTAGGAAGAGTCACTTTCAAAATTTGTAAGCTCGTGTATTTGCGTAGAAAAACTCTATTCAGCTGACTTGCAGAGATAATTCCTGACGCCACAATGGCAAAAATGAACCCAAATTTAGATTCATCCACCCCATAAAAAGTTAAGAATGTCAAAGGTGCTCCGGCCACATAAGTGAAAATACTTCCTGCACCTATCGCGCCTGTGAAGGCGAAAACCAAATATTCTTTTTCCTTGAACAAGGCTCTATAAGCCTTTACTACTGTGTTAACGCGGAAGGGGCCACCGTGTTCGCGGTTGGTCTTTTCAGGTAACCAAGATTTGATCAAGAAAATGATAACGGTTAGGATGAAAGCTAGCACTAAAAAGATGGCCTTCCAGCTGGCGATAGTTAACAACAGACTACCTAGTGAAGGCGCTAAAATAGGAGAAACTCCTAGGATTAATATCATCAACGACATGACTTTTGGCCGCTCTTTTTCCTCGAATGTTTCTCGAATGACCGCATTAGGCGCTACCATTCCCACGCTACCACCTAATGCTTGAAATAAGCGAAATACGACGAGCATTTCCACCGAAGTAGCGAAAGCACAGGCAATGGAGCTCAGTACATAGAGTGATAAACCGATGTAAAGCACATTTTTCCGCCCAAAATGATCGAGTAGTGGGCCACTCATTAATTGGCCCAAACAAATCCCGAAAAAGAAGCTGGAAAGCGTGTAACCCATCTCCTCCTGGGAGCATTGCAATACCGCAGCAATGTTTTTAAATGCGGGCAGATACATGTCGATGGACAAGGGTCCAATGGCAGACAAGATTCCCAGAATTAAGATAATTTTAGTGCGACTCGCAGAATAAGGCATTAGAGCGGGGTGTATTTTTGAAAAGGCAAAGGTACGCCCAATATTCCTAAATTAATACCCCCGCGCTTGCTTGTAAAGCATAGATAGCCTTAAATAGGTAGGCTTTTAGCTCGGTTAATTTTTCTGCCGCCTCCATCGCTTTGGTCTCCCGACTGTTAATTAAAAACAAGGATGATTCCCCTTGTTCAAAGCGGGCTTCTTCTGCCTTTACTAAGGCTTGGTAGTTTAAAACGGCTTTCTGTTGTGTGTTAATCTGCTTTTTTAAGGCTTCTACTTCGTTAAAATACGAACTCACTTTCACTTGAATTTGTTGCCTTTTTTGGGCTAGATTAAGCGACTCTTCTTGAATTTTTAGTTTAGCAAGTTGGTAATCTGCTCTCCCCTTAGATAAGCGAAGCGGCATTTCAAACTTGATCCCGTATTGGTAATTATTCTCAAATAGTGGGCGTACTTCCACACTAGGTGTCAGGCCTTTGCTTAAGGCATTGTAAGTGAAATCAAGTTTAGGTAACAAGCTTTGGAACTTTAACTTTCTCTCCACCTGCAGACCTTCAATTTTAAATTGATAGGCACTTAAATCGGGGTGATTTGCATAGGCCTTCTCTAAGAGCGAGTTTAAATTTAGGTCAAACTCTGCTATCCAAGCGAACTCGTTCACCACCTCAGCAGGCTGTACCTCTGCTGACAACTCTTGCGGGGTATTATTTTCTTGCCATAAATAGACCGAAAGGGAAAGACGGGAATTCTCTCTTTCCACAAATTTTTGCTGATACAGATTCTCGAAATACTGTTGCTGAGTTATGGCTTCCACCGTATCTACAGCTGGCCTTTCTCCTAGTTCTACGCTTTGTTTCACAAAGGAAACACGCGCCGTTGCGATTTGAAGATTTTGATTCACAATCCGTAAAACGCGCACGCTTTTTACCCAATTCCAATAGGAGGCCATCGCATCCGAAAAAAGGTCGTTAAGAATGCTTCTTTGCTCTTGAAGCGCCATTTTATTCATCAGCTTAGCTTGCTGAAGGCTGGCTCTTCGCTGGTCCATTACCAGGTTCTTCGCTAAGGGTACAGTGATACCGATGTAACTAGTTTCCCCTAGTGTTTGGTCCGGATTTACCCGAGAACCTCGTAGGTTTTCGATACCCGAATTTAACTCAATTCCATACCAGGTGGGAATACTTAATTCTGGTGCGTTGTAGGTATAATAATTTTTCCCGTCAAAGGTTTTTTGCGTGCTGTAATGGCTCAGAATCGGGTCAAAGCCCCCTCTCGCCTGAAGAATTTGTGCCTCTGATTTTTGAACACCGATACTCGCCTGCTTCGCTAAGGGATGGTAGGTTTGTACGATTTTGAGAAAGGCTTCCGGATATAATACGGGCGTCTGCGCTATACTGGCAAAGCTCAGAAATAAGCAGATAAATAGACTATTTTTCATCCTTTTTTACCGTATAGAAATCAGCTGGGAATCCATTGATATTTCGCCATAGTTCGTACCATAGTGGCACATCATTTAACAAGGTAATTCCTTGCGCTCCTGCGCCCATCTTAATTTGCTTAGGCCATTTCTTGTCTTTCGGATCTTCCACCACAATCACGCGGAACATACCTTTGTCATCGATGTTATTTTCTACCGCTCGGATCTTTCCAGGGAAGGTTCCAAAGCTTTGGTCTGGCCATCCTCCTGCAAAAATAATCGCTGGGAAACCATCAAAAATGAATCGAACACTTTGTCCAGGAACAACAAGTGGTAAATCTACCGGTCTAACATACATTTCCACAGCATAGTCCGTGTTTTTAGGAACGATGGTTAATAACTCTTCTCCATCTTTAAGAAGTTCCCCAATACCTGCTTTTTTCGCGTTAATTATCTGACCATTCTGAGGGGCCAAGATATAGTACATACCGTCTCGAATCGTATAACTCGCTACTTGATTTTCTAATTTAGCGATATCCCCTTTTCCGGTCTCAATCATCCCCAAGCTTTGGAATTTTTCTCCCTCTGCTTTGTTTATTTTTTCGCTGTACTCTTGATCTACACCCCGTAATTCAATTTTCGTATTTTGAATTTCCTGCAGTGTTTGATTTACTTTATTTTCTGAAATAGTTTTCTTCGCTAACGAGTTCTGCATCGCTGCATTTCTTTGCTGGAATTGCGTCTGCGAAATCAAACCCTTTTTAAACATTTCTTGGTTTCGTTCAAACTGGTCTTTTACTAAGTTGTACTCATTCGAAGCCGCTTCTAGTTCAGATTTTTCACCCGTTAACTTTTGCTGTAATTGGGTTATTTTGTTTGTTAACTGATCTTGCTTTAGGGTCCTCGAAGTTCGCAAATTGTTAATTTGATCCTCCGTCGCTTGCACCTTTTGTTCATAATAGGTCACCGTCCCCTTTTTTGCATTTACCTGTTCTTGTGTTCTAAGAATCAATTTAGGGTCTAAATACTCCGCCTTGATCTCGGATATTTTAGCTAGGGTATCTCCTTGTTTAACGAAATCCCCTTCCTTTACCCACCACCGATTAATTTTACCAGCAATAGGGCTATAAATCTTCTGGGGTTTTTGTTCTTGGAAAAGACTCGTAATCTGTCCTTTCGAACGGATATTTTGCGTCCAAGGAAGGAAAAGTATACCTAGTATAATTAGGCCTAATCCGATTAACCAAGGTCTCGTAGCTGGCCCTTTCCCGCGCAGGTAAATCTGATTAAATGACTTAAACTTTTCCATGATCGAAGACCAATTTTTTATTGAATCCTATAGACTCGTTAGTAGAAATAATAACAGTAACGTCTGATTTTTTTAGTAAGAAATCCCGTAAATTCTCAGCTAATGCGGCATCCAATCCATTCCATGGATTTTCTAATAAAAGCAAACGTTTGTCTCCACATAGTGCACGTAGTAAGAGAATCTTTTTAATGATGGTTTGTGGCGTTTTCTTACCCAGTGGTTCAATTTCGGTATCAAAACCTTGCGGAAAATGATTTAAGAAATCAGCAAAACCTAAGTTATTTGCCGTTTCTAAAATGAGAGATGGATTAATATCCTTATTCCCTAAACTAATATTTTCCCAAACCGTACCATCAAATATTTCTTGTGCTTGAAGGAGTATTCCTGTGTGTTTTCTTAGGCTATCAAAGCTGTAGTTCTTTATCGGCACCTTGTTGATTAATAAGGTTCCTTTAAAATCAGGGTAGTTACCCGTTAAAATCCGCATGAAAATGGACTTTCCTGAACCTGCTGGGCCCGTAATTTGGATTTTCTCTCCTGCTTCAATATGTAGATCTAAGGAATCTAATACGGGTTTACCTGCCTCAAATTCAAAACTAAAGTTTTTCATTTCGATTTCTAATCCCGTTTGTGTTTTAAGCTCTAAATCACCACTGCTGTCAATTGGGCTATCGGTAACGCTGCCTAATTTTTCTAAACCAGTAATAACATCGTAGGCACTATCTAAGCTGGTGATTAATTTTTCTACCGCTCCGATGACTAACATGATAACAATTTCTGCAGCTACGAATTCCCCAATGTTTAATTGCTGATTAATTAACAAATAAGAACCTAAGGTGAGCATTAGGGTGGTTAAGGCAATCTTAAAAAAGAGGAGGGATTTGTATTGAAAAAGTAAAACATGAAAGTGATTCGTTCTTGCAGCTAGGTAACCCATCACGCTGGAATCCGTTCGCTTTAAGTTCAAATCGGAGCCTTGGCTAAATTTGAATGTTTTAATGGTGCGGGCAATCTCACCAAAAAATCCAGCTACTTCGTATTTATAATTTGATTCCTCGATACTTGTTTCAATTCCTTTTTCAGAAGTGTAATACAAAATCACCCCTAATAGCACTAATAAGATTACGCCTAAAATGATGAAAAGAGGGTGATAAAGAGACAAAAGGACGATTCCGAAAATAATTTGAACCGTCGCTACGGGGATATCTAATAACAACTTCGCAAAGCCTTTTTGAATATTCAATGAGTCGAAAAAACGATTGACCTTTTCTGGAATATGGTATTTATCCATTTGCTTTAAATCCAGTTGAGGGAGTTTATCCGCAAATTCAAAGGCGTAATGTGCAAAAACTTTTTGCTGAATCGATTCGATGATTTTCATCTGATTGATTTGGAATAATCCCATCAGAAAAACCCCTAAAA
>JACCED010828282.1_pt1 | contig 11722 bp, 12 predicted proteins | sample 7455021 | NCBI WGS metagenome assembly JACCED01 (sample SAMN15323456, study PRJNA562643) | freshwater metagenome | isolation source: river surface water | place: USA:Blue River Watershed | collected 2017-08-19
ATACTTTGAAAAACACGAAAAAGAAATTAGAAATTTCTTGAATTCAAGCGTCTCATCCAATCATCGGCACAACCTCGCCTCAAATTTCATTCGAAGTGAAAAACCTTATGCTGTTCACATCCGTCGTGGTGATTACATTGGCCGAGAACATTTCCATGGATTAACTTCCATAAGCTATTTTAAGCGTGCTATTGAGAATGTATTGATTCGGGATAGAACAGCGACTTTTATCTTATTTTCAGATAGTCCCGAAATTACCCGCGACTTGCTGATTGAAGTTGATTACTTACCCGAATTCACTGACAGTTTTTCGCCAGCAGAAACTTTAATGTTGATGAGTGCGTGTAAAGGAATCATTGGCTCAAACAGCTCATTTAGTTGGTGGGCTTCCTATCTTATGAACGAAAAGGCAATTAGGTTTTTCCCAACCCCCTGGTTTACAGATCCTTCAATCGACACCAAAGATTTAATTCCACCTACTTGGGTTCAGCTCGAGAATTCTGACACCAATTCATAAATTTCCCGCATCTTTTTATTCAACGTAAAATTCTCACTGGCATATATACGAGGCTGAAATCTATCCAGAGAATCAAAAAAAATTCGCAAATCATTTTCTGTCAGCGATTCTGACTCGGAAAATTGTCCCACTTCAGAAGTTAAATATGGTGCTGATGAACAGCGATAGATGCGGGAAGTTGATGTGTCAAGGTAAGTGTTTTTTCTCCTAACTAGTGTTGGCACATCCATTGACCATGCCTGAAGTAGAGCCATCCCTTGGCTCTCGGATCCAGCAAGCCAGATTCCTGCAATCGAGCTACTTAGATATTTCTTGAAAGCTTTCTGACTGTATTTCCCGTACTCAAAGACTTTGTACGGAATGTTCCTTCCCCGTAAATAATTGCACACGGTTACAATGTCATCAGAATTGTCGTACTTTCGATAAACTAGAACATTCTTACGATCTTTATCTCCGCTTTTCCAATATTGCGTATCTACTCCCGAAGCCCAAACTTTAATCAGATCTGCTGAAATATTTAGTCGAGATTGAGCTATCGGTATCACCCATAAAGAAGGCACCAAAATATATTTATTTTTCAATATTTCAATTTCAGGGAGAAAACGCTCAAACTCTATATTGGGACCTAACAATACAGGAATTTCTAATTGATTAGAATCCCATTTCCTCAGTATTTCATCAAGATTTGAATTCACAACCCAATTGCACCTTGAGGTTAATTTCTGGCTATCACTTTCTACTTTCAATGCATTAAGGATCCCGTAGATTACTTCCGCTGGTCCATTGGATTGAAATAATTTAATTGACTTGGAACTTACTGATTCTAGGATTTTCTTTTTTGCGTTAGCAAAAAGGGATTCCTTGTACCAATAAACTCTCAGTCCAGCAAAATCTCGTTTCTTATGCATTACTTAAGACCCACTGAACTGTCTTTTCAATACCACTTCGGAGAGAAGTCCATTCCTCCGAATATCCAAGATTTTGTAACATCTCGTTGCTTGTTACTTTTACACTCACGTGCGTCGAACTGGAATCTTTGAATATTATGTTCCCTTTGAACTCTAAAACATCTCCTATGATATCCGCTAAATCTGAAATAGTGCTTTGATAATTTGACGCGACAATCACAGGCGAATTAACTTCGGTATTGAATAAGAAATTGAAGACTGAATTTAAATCACCGGCATACGTAAAAGTTCGAACATCTCTTCCAGTTCCAAAGAGATTTAGATCCGTTTTTTCTTGTTGTGCTTTTAGCATCTGTGTAATTATTGACGCTACGACAGTTCCAGATTTTTCAAAATGATCGTTTGGCCCATAAATGTTTCCTAAAAGAACAGATTTATAGTTGAATCCGAAATCAAGATTCACGGATTTGCATAAATCTATACTGATTCTCTTTGAAGCGTTATATCCAAAGTTCGCCTGTGAGAAATATATTCTCTCAAGTGCTGACTCTTCCAGTAGCTCTCCTGTACTTTCTGCGAGCGTAGAAACTGAGCTGACAGCAATCAATCTCTGGACCCCTAATTCAGCAGCAGATTCAATTAAATTCGCATCAATCCTCAGATTTTGACTCAGATACTGCAAATGATTTTCTCTCATTTGAGAAAATGAACCGTGTTTGGCAGCACAGTGAATTATCTCGGTTATTCGGTGTTTGCGCAGAAACTCTTTCGTCTCAAATCGTTCCTGCAGATTGCAATCTTTAGAAGATATCTTCAGATCACCCGCCAGGTTACTTCCGATGAACCCAGTTCCTCCCGTTATCAATCTCAAAGTTCAACCCATTCAACACGAGGATCATCATTTGGAAACCAATTATACGAGGTTTGAGAAAAGTCTAGAGCAGGAATTCTTGGCCAGTAAATTTTAGAAGATGTTCCAATCATGGTTGCCCAGAATGTAAAGGTGCTAGGAGCCATAATTACGCGTTGCGAGGACGCAATGAAACCAAACTGTTTGTTACCGTTCATACGCACAAGTTTTGAATTTCTTGTTCTGTCGATAAGGTCTTGAATGTATGGATCGTCAGGTGAGTCCGTGCACACCCAAAGTGTGTTGTATTCAAATTTTCCCACTAATTCTTCGTAGTATTCGAGATTGGGGCATAAGTTGACGGGCCATTGGTTGAAGCCTCTGCGGATTGAAAGAACCAAATCTTCCATTCCGGGAAAGTAATCTGGTTGCTCATCCGGCTTAACCCAAGTCCTAATTTTTTCGATATTCCCAGAGATATTCTCATACCTCTCAAAATGTCCGTTAAAGTGTGTTCTTTTCACCGGCTTTTTCTCTGGGAGATAGTGACCGTAATAAGTTTCTTTATTTCCAAGCTTTATTTTTCCGAAATTCACGGGTTTGCACAACGAAAATCCTCGAATTCTCGGTGCAATCATGAGCATTCCAGTTTCTTCAGCGAACAACCTGGCTACAGAGTATTGCCAGAGATTATTCCCTAAAGTTCCGTTGTAATTTAGAGTAATCAACTAGTCTCCCTTCTCCCATTTGAGAGTTTGGAATCACTTTCAATAAGGAATTGGTTTACCCAAAAAATTACATATGAGATATCGTCATCAGTCATTGCTGAATGGCAAGGCAGGCTAATTAATCGTAGCCATTCGACATCGGCGATTGGATATTCACGATTCTGCTTCGTTATCGGGTGCAAATGTAAGGGTTTATAGTGCACGCTTGTATGAACAAGTTTTTCTGCCAGGAAAGAAATGAGTGAGTCTCTTTTGTTCGCAGGAACTCTTGCTCCGTAATACTGCACTGTTTCAGTATGAGCGGGGCGTTGAACTTCAGGATGTAATTCTGCGTTGTATCTTGATTGAATATGTCTACGCCATTTTAAGTTTTCTGGGAGTTTCTTCATTTGTGAAAGACCTAAGGCTGCCGTCAAATCAATCATGTATGCTTTGTACCCAAGAACTTCAATTTCGTAGTCCCATGAATAGCCGGGTTTGCCATTTGGGTTAGCCAGGTTTGAAGATTTGGTTCTGGAATATGTGCTTGAAATTCCAAACCATGTCAATGGCAAGATTTTCTCATAAAGTTCGCGACTATTGGTTGTAATCATCCCACCATCACCTGTAGGCATAGTCTTCACTGCTTGGAACGACCAAACTGCAGCATCTCCTCTAGACCCGGCTCCTGGTGTGTAGCAACTGTGCGCACAATCTTCCAAGATAAATCCATCAAAAAAAGTGCGTATTTCATCAATTGGGGCTAAGACGCCCGCATTGTTAACGGCAATTACAAGTTCGGTTTTAGGCGTTAGCGATCTTCTTACATCTTCAGGGTCAATATTCAAACTAATGGGGTCTACATCTACGATGTTGGATGTGCACCCATTCCAGAGTGGAACAGCAGCGGTGGTCATGAAGGAAATGGTTGGGCTGATAACGTCAACACCTTTAATTCCAATTGCTTTTAGTACTAAGTCTTGACCTGCAGATGCGCTTGTCACGGCAATTGCATATTTTGCCCCAACCATCTGAGCAAATTCTTTTTCAAATTGTTCAACTTTGGAGCCCTTACCCCACCATCCCGAATCTAGAATCTCGCGTACAGCTTCTACTTCTTCAATACCGGAGAATGGTCGGGAAACAGGCAGGACTTGCTTTCTAATTTCCATTTTCAGTCTGCCTTCTTTCAGCAATTAGGTGCTCTAGCATATATGCCAGTTAGATTTCTCGAATCGCCAGAAGTATGATTTGTATTCACGCCGCAAGAGCCCTAATTCGGGCAGAACCTTAGTACTTAAATTTCTTTGATTGGTAAACATTGAGAGAATCTGTTCGGATCCAATTTTATTTTCTTTCATAGTTTCGCTATTTTCATTAAAGTAATCTAAATACTCAAGAAATAATCCCGTCTTGATAGAGAAAAACATATCATTGACATATCCGTTTTTTTCTGTTTCAACAATAGTTCCATCTAAATAAAAGAAATCCGGTTTTGAGATTAAAACGTCTTCTGAAAACTTGTGTGACTTCTCGAAAATGGAACGGGTGGTGGCAATATGTCGCCCACTCATCCAAATCACCTTACCTGAATGGGAGAATAACTCAGGGAAATCCTGAACCGCTTTTCTTGCCATTGATAATTCACCGAATCCCTTGTTATCGCTACCCAAATTTGTCGACTTCGAAATAGGAAATTTAGATGCAAGTTGCCAAAATTTATGTTTTTTTTCAATCGCCATTGTATTCTCACAAATGATTAAGTGAGTGGACTCATTAATCCCTAATTGAACTAGTCGATTTAGTGAGGCAAAGTAATCTGCGTAGCGATTCTTAATGCGCCGTCGTGAATAGCCAGCAGGCTCGAGAGATGCAAAGAACAATAGAATGGGATTTTTATCAATATCCATCATCGAGTCCATGTTACCTCCACCCTAAAATAGATTACTCTTGGCTCCGTGACCATCTTGATTACGGGAGCTGCAGGTTTTATAGGTTCAAATCTATCGCATGCTCTCATTCAATCAGGGGAAGACGTAATTCTGGTTGACAGATTCTCGAATTACTATTCTGAAGACTACAAGAGGTTGCGGGTTAAGGCACTCTTAGATGATTTTAAAATTCTTAACCTAGACTTGGCTGATCGGCAGACCGTTTTTTCCAGCTTAAGAAAGAAATCTATAGAAACGATAATCCATCTTGGCGCTCAACCCGGAGTTAGAGTTAAATTTCCCGAAAGCACTGTCTATTTGAGGGACAATATTTCAGCTTTCTCGAATGTTTTGGAATTGGCATTGGTGAATGGTGCTTCTAAATTTCTTTATGCTTCATCCTCGAGTGTTTACCAAAATTCGACTTTATTTCCCTTCACGGAAAAAGAAAAACTTGCAACTCCGACCAATATCTATGCCAGGTCCAAATGGATGAATGAAAAAATTGCAGAGAGTTTTCTCGGTCATGATTTGCAAATTATGGGACTGAGATTCTTCTCTGCATATGGACCTTGGGGACGTCCAGATATGTCATACCTCCGCATGATATCGGCTTCAATTTCAGGTCAACCTTATTTTCAGAGTGGTGATGGGTCAGAGCGCAGAGACTTCACCTACATAGACGATATCGTGAAGTCGCTTACAAAATTACTTGCTCACAGCCGTTACGAAGATTCAGTTGTAAACATTGGTGGGAGCCACGACAGAGTAATGTCGGAGCTAATCCAAATTATCGAAGCTTCGACTGGAAAACAAATCAAGATTGTGGAAAGTCCTAAATCTACACAGGATTTGGAAAGGACACTAGCTGATCCGGAGAGACTAAATGATTTGATTGGTTACATACCTTCCACCTCATTAGAAGAAGGAATTGGGTTAACTATTGAGTGGGCTGAGAAATACGCGGACGACGAACGATTGTTCAAGTGGACAAAACCTTAATTCAAATATTTTATTCTAGATTTTCTATATTGAAGCAAGTCCAAATTACTATAATCATAAGTTCGTGAACGGAAATTAATCCAATCGCCAAAATACGGTCTTTCTCTATCTATAATTCCGGCTAAGGCATCTATTCCAGATCCAACATCTAAGAAAATCGATTTTGAGAAATTACTTAATTCTGAAATTACCCCTGATTTTAAGTGCCCAATTCCCATTAAGTAAAGGTCGCAGTGTTGTCGTTCAATTCCGACTTTGAGCTCTACAAGTCTCTCCGACAAATTATCACATGCAAATTTCTGTGGAATATGTACGTAATTATAGAATTTTGCGAGACCCAGATAATTCCTGTATTCAGGAAATTCGAGTAAGTGTTCGATGAGACTTAATTTCTCGCTTGCTCCAATGAGACCTATTCGAATGTTGGGGATTTTGAGTAGCCATCGATTTGCTATCAGTCCGTATACAAGTTCAGCAGGAAAATCGATTTTTTTGTTGCCAAATGTATCTCTGAACATTTTCTTATTTTCAGGGGCCAGTTCACACATATAACGATCAGCATCTTTTGAATTATTTTTAAAGACTTGAAGTTCGCCAAATTGTAGCGGTCTACTAATAGCTCTATTTCCTGGCGCAGCACTTCCTTTCTCAATTCCATTTAGGAAGTAAAAATCTCCATCCCCAAATTTATAGTAAGTCCTGGAAGAACTGTCTCTCAGGCCCTCTAAAATCTCAAGTTTAAACTTAATCAGAAGTTCCTGAAAATTTGGCTCATGTCTTGAATCCGTATAAGCAAGATTTCTATTTAGATTACTCGCACCGGGAATTTCGTATAGATCGGAGTATCGATGAATAAATGGCCATATCATCTGACTGACGCAACTAACAATGGATTTAGACCAGTATTCGATTTTGCGAAAAGAATTCAATTAGTTCCAACTCATCTCGGATAGGGTTTTCAAGTAATTCCCATAATTAGAATTAATATTATAGTAGCGGCTCAGTCCTAACTCTTCTGATGAAATCCAATGATTGCGTAGCGCAACCTCTTCTGGGCAACCAATGAAATGCCCTTGCCTTTTTTGAATAATTCGCACGAATTCGGATGCAGAGTACAAATCTTCGGACGATCCGGTGTCAAGCCAAGCAGTGCCGCGAGAAAGTATCTCGTGTTGTAGTTTGTTTTCAGCTAAATATGATTTCAAAAGGTCTACCATTTCGAACTCGTTACGTTTGGATTTTTTGAGCATTTTTGCGCGTTCACTTGCGGTACCATCTAGAAAGTAAAGTCCCGGGATGGCATATGGGCTCAGCGGATTTTCAGGTTTTTCTACAATTCTCACAATTCTTTGATCTTTATCCAATTCCACATTTCCATATTTTCTTGGATCATCGACCTCATACAAGAATATTTTGGCACCTATCGGGGAAGATGGGTTGCCGAGATTTCTCCCGAGACCAGATCCAACTAACAAGTTATCGCCAAGAATAAGCAGTGAATTTTCCCCGGAGAGAAAACTTTCAGCCAAAGTGTATGCTTGCGGCAATCCCTCAGGTGAATCTTGATGTATGTACGTGATTTCGATTCCCCATTGACTCCCATCGTGCAGAACTTTTCTAAAGTCACTCTCTTGGTCAGGGTTGACGATTACACAAATATCCCTAACTCCCGCGCTCATCAGTGTGGTCAGAGGGTAATAAATCATGGGTTTGTCATATAGTGGAAGTAGTTGCTTGCTAACTGCATCAGTAACTGGGGCTAGCCTTGTTCCACGTCCTCCTGCCAAAATAATGCCTCTATCTACCATGTAGTTCCTCCAAGGAGCTGAACCGAGGATCCACACCCTCAGACTCCAACTTTCTTGCCATTTTTTGAATTGTAGAAAAAAGTGAATTATTTGGATTAGGTTCCCAATTAAGTGCCCTTGAAATCTTTTTAGAATTCAGCGCGTACCTGTAATCATGCCCTTTACGATCTGACACAAATTGAATTTTGGATGAACTATTCGTGGCACTTAAAATCAAGTGCGCGATTTCTATATTCTTTACCCTTACTTGCGATCCTATGTTGTAGATCTCTGATGGTTGTCCTTTTTCCATCACTTTCAGAATGGCAGAGACATGATCAGACACATGAAGCCATTCTCTGACCTGGCTACCATCTCCATAAATCGGTAGAGGCTCCCCCTGAATTGCTTTGTGCACCAAGCGCGGAATAAGCTTCTCCGGTAATTGATTCTCTCCATAGTTATTCGCACAGCGGGTAATATTGAAGTTTAGACCATGTGTGTGTGCAAAAGCTTTCACAATTAAGTCACTTGCAGCTTTGCTGGCGGCGTATGGAGATGAGGGATTGAGTTTTGAGCTTTCGCTTGATTCACCTTCAGGTACCGACCCATAGACCTCATCAGTGCTCACATGAAGAAATTTGACTAATGGTAATCCGTCAAGGCTCTCGAGAAGGGATTGAGTTCCAAGCACATTCGATCGCATAAACGGTTGCCCCGATTCGATGGAGCGATCTACGTGACTCTCGGCGGCAAGATGAAATACTCTGCACTCACTTTCTACGCTCAATTCCAAGTGACTAATAAGTGCATTCCGAAGTGTGGTGGTGTCACAAATATCTATTTCAAGGAAACTGAATAATTTAGAATCGGGGGGCAAATTTTCCCTTTTTGAGGCGTACGTAAGTGCATCTACTACGAGCACTGGTTGACGCTGTTCCAAAAGATTCTCGACCAAAGCTCGACCAATAAAGCCGGCTCCACCAGTCACGATGTTTAACATAATCTAACTCTATTCGATTTCTGTCCTCTAAAATAAATCAACATCAAGTAACTCGATGAATAGCGGGGCAGAAGCGTCTTTTTCGCTCAAGATAGGATCAGCAATCGGCCAAATGATGGGCAGCGAGTCGTCTAAAGGGTTGATAGCCCTGCTCAAACCTGGATTGAATAGAGCAGTCGTGCTGTACAAGACAAGTACTTCATCAGCCAAAGATTGAAATGCGTGTGCGAAGCCAACAGGAATCCACACCGAATTCAATTTGCTCGAATCTAATTCAAAGGTAAATATCTCTCCAAAAGTTGGACTCTCGCGACGAATGTCCATGCAAGCATCCAAGATTGCTCCATTTACACAAGTGACTAGTTTTGCCTGAGCTACCGGGGGTATTTGCCAATGCCAACCTCTCAATACCCCTTTACGTGAGAAAGATATATTCTCCTGAACAATCTTATGATGGCCGATTCCATAGGTATCCAAATCTGAAAATCGCTCCTGGAAAAAACCGCGATGATCATGATGTCGACGGTTTGATAATTCTAGAGGATGATCAAATAATTCCATTTATCGTCCCAAATTTAAACTTAGCCAATTCTAGAATCTCCAATATCTTCTTAGCATGTAACTGTCCTTTTTTATTCCGATTGTGACATAAAACTTAAATGCCAAAGCTGATAATTGGCATAAGGTATTAAATGTTGCTTTTGCCAACAGATGTCCTTTGGTTTTGCTTGAACACAAACTTGCTCTCCGTCTGCTTGATTGATTTATAAGTTTGAGTTGTCTCGGGACTATTCCAAGATCTTCATGTCTAAAGTCACTGGCTGAGTCACGAACTCCGCCATTATCTATCTGTGCATAACCGGAAGATATTTCCTCTTCAAATTCAAAAAGAACTATCGAGTTAATAAAGGTGATTCTCTCTATATTGTTCCTGATTTTCTTCGTATCGGCATCGAGCCCATCCTGCATATACAACAAATCAATCATTCTCTTACTAAAATTTACAAAGGATGACTTAGATGGATTACCAAATTCTCTCAAGAATGAAGTATTGGTGTCCTCAATCAAGATAAGTCCTCCAGGTCTCATGTTGTTTAGAGCGCAAAAAGTTGTAATGATTTGCTGACGATTGGTGTGACCCCCGTCATCTATCAGTAAATCGACTGGGCCGACCTTTTCATAAAAATTAAACCAAAATTCAGGGCTGGATTGACTTCCAATAAAAATTTCGAATCCGTAATTTTTCCATTTAATCGATTCGGGGTTTAGGTCTATTCCAATAATGCGTGCCTCTGGGCCAAAAAGTTCACGCCACATAAAAAGAGATCCACCGTGTAGAATTCCAATTTCAACAATAACCGGGGTACGGCATGTCCGATGCTTAATTTTTGTGACTACTTCGTCGTAAATTTTGAAATAGTGTGCATGTTTAGTACTGAAATACTTGGAATTCATGAATGCTCGTCGCGATTCACTCTTATCGATATAACTACCTGCCATTGATTACTCTCAAATCTCGTGATTATAAAAAGACCAGATAAACATAGCACCTATTTTAATTCAGCCATTAGGAGGAGTGATCGAATTTTCCATTAATTTCTCAAACCTATCGACACTTTTGGTTATCTAACAGCTCAGCTTCGGAATCAATGGGTGCTTACACTTAAAATCGTGATCGCACCTGAATGTTAAATCTATAAATCTTGCGACATGGGAATGGACATCCATATTTAGTGTTGAGGCAAATCATTTTCCACGGACTTCGTAGTAAAATAGTTTCATGCCTAAAACCTTTGGTAATTATCGTGGACTTTCGATAAACCCCGCTTCCGGCGTAATTGAAAAATCAACTATTTTGCATAAAACTTTGTTTGAAGCATTGGGTGTGATTGACCAAAAGAATGCTATTCAAATGCGTGATGAGAAAATTGCTACATGGCTGCAGTGGTGGAATGTGAATTTCTTGCTCGACGTAGGTTGTGATTTTGGTTCTTTATTAAATGAGTGTAATAAGTTGGGTATAGAAAGCCTTGGTTACGATATCGACGAGACTTCAATCAGACTCCTCTCTCTTGCTAAGTTGAATTATCGCAGGGTGTCGATTGAGGATATCGTTCAATCAGGAAACTTGCTTCTCCCCAACCGGATTCCGGGTAAAGGGCTGAGGGCAGTAAGTTGCCTAAACATTTTACATAGCAGGAATCTACATGCCACAACCCGGGAAGAGTTCATTAGAATTTGCTTGAGTGATGCAGATTTTGTTGTTGTAACGCTAACTAAGCGAATGCTGAGACGACTTAGCCGAAAACTGAGTTTTCAAGTTAATGGATTCATAGGCGCTAGCCAAAAACCAATAACCGATTATCAATCTCAATTGCTTCAATATGGAACTACATTTAGATTTAAGGGCAGGCTGGGTTTTTTAGAAAGAAGTTTTTGTAAGGTTCTATTCGGCCAGTACAACTATCCACAGCCACATAATTCTTACGATAGACTTGTTGTAATCATCTCTAAGGTGAAAGATGAATAACACTAATCATGTTCTGAATCATGAGGTAATTGCGAACACCGAGGTAGGTACCGGACGTCTCAAATTCTAGAAAGATTGTTCCTAAAATGGGGAACGCTTGACATTAAGTTTATCTAAATTTGGAATTCAACTCGTTGTCTATAGTTTTTCGGATTTGCGAAAGTTGGTTAGGCTACCAGAATCAAATTTCTTTTATTTTTTACTCGATATGATGCGGGTTCCTGGTTTTGGAAACCAATTGTAATTTTGGATACGCTGACTAAATCCAATCCTACAACACTTATATATTTGGATGCTGATTGCGTGGTTACCAAGGACCCACGAAAGTTTATCGCCAATAATCTTACACTGCATGACGTTGCTGTGTTTGGGCAGAATTTTAGTCTACAAGGTTGGATAAGTCCTCGCGCTGCCGAAATACTCGGCCTGGGAAAAGAGGATGTCCAAAAAGCAGATCTGCTTACCGCGGGAATTGTAATTTTGAAAA
>JACCED011799347.1_pt1 | contig 11722 bp, 7 predicted proteins | sample 7455021 | NCBI WGS metagenome assembly JACCED01 (sample SAMN15323456, study PRJNA562643) | freshwater metagenome | isolation source: river surface water | place: USA:Blue River Watershed | collected 2017-08-19
ACGCGCAACGAGAGCTGGATCGTCGACCGCTTCCTCGCCGCCGCCCGCACCTGGGCCACGCACCTCATCGTCGCCGACCAACACTCCACCGACGGCACGTGGGAAACCCTCACCCGCACCCCGGGCGTCGAGGCCGTCGTCAACGACTCCCCCGCCTACGACGAAAGCCACCGCCAGCGCCTCCTCCTCTCCCGCGCGCGCGCCATCCCCGGTCGCCGCATCCTGCTCGGACTCGACGCCGACGAAGCGCTCTCTGCCAACGCCCGCCGGAGCCCCGAGTGGGCGAAACTCGAGTCCGCCGCGCCCGGCACCATCCTGCGTTTCCGCTGGGCCAACGTCCTCCCGGGCTTCCGCCAGGTCTGGTTCCCGCCCGAGCCGCGCCCCTTCGGCTTCGTCGACGACGGGTCGCCCCACCACGGCACCGCCATCCACAGCCCGCGCGTGCCCCAGCCGCCCGGCGCGCCCACGCTCGATTTCGAGGACATCGTCGTCCTCCACTTCCAATACGTCGCCTGGGAGCGCATGGTCAGCAAACAGCGCTGGTATCAGGCGTGGGAATACACCCGCGAGGGCCGCAAGGGCCCCCTCGATCTTTTCCGCCAGTATCACCACATGCACGGCAGCTGGGCTCCCGCCGAACTCCAGCCGCTCCGCCCCGAGTGGCTCGCCGGCTACACCCGGGCCGGCGTCGACTTCCACGCCCTCAAGCCCGAACCCGTCACCTGGTGGGACCGCGAGGTCGTGCAGCTGCTCCGCCACCACGGCCCCCGCCACTTCCGCCGCGTCGCCATCTGGAATCACGACTGGGCCGCCGTTGCCGCCCACCTCGGCATCGCCGACGCGCAACTCCACGACCCCCGCTCCGTGGTCGAGAAGATCGTGCACCGCCTCCTCGCCTCCACCCAGCACCGCCGCGGCGACCTGCCCGTGCGCGGCCTCGAAAAGATCCTCCGCCTCGCCGGCTGGTGAACCCGCCGCCTCCCCCCCTCCATGGCAACGCTCGCTCCTCCCGCGCTCCCCGATGTCGCCGCCGGCATCGTCGAGCGTTCCGAGCCCGGCCTCACCGTGCTCTCGCCCGCCCACGGCCGCCCGCATCGGCGCGTGCTCTACGTCAACTCCTACGGCGGCGCCGACTACTACCGGCAGATCAAGCAGGGCCTCGTCGCCCCGCATCACCTGTGGGGCTGCCTCGAACTCGTCCGCCTCGGCTACGAGGTCGCCCTCGCCGAGCCGCTGCCCGATTTCTACCTGTTCCGCCGCCCGCTGCCGCACGACCTGCGCCTCCTCCCGTTCGTCCGCTCGTGGCTCGGCCGCGACGGCATCGTCTACTGCGGCCACAACGTCCTCTACTGGCTCCCGCTCCTCCACGCCCTCGGCGCCCACCGCAGCCGCATCGTCTCGCTCCTCTTCGCCCGCGAACCCCTCGCCCACCCCGGTGCCCACGCCGGCATCGTCGCCCTCACCCGCGCGGCCGCCGCCCACGCCCGCACCCTCGCGCCACACGCCCGGATCGCCCACCTCGGCTGGGGCGCCGACCCCCGCACCTTCCCGCGCCTGCCCTTCGACCCGGAGTTTTTCCTCTCCTGCGGACGCACCCACCGCGACCACGCCACACTCTGCGCCGCCGCCACGCTCTCGCGCCGCTTCATCCGCGTCATCGCCCCGCGCCTCCGCTCCGCCCACGCCTGGCCCGCCAACGTCGCCCTGCTCACCGGCGAGTCCGACGACGCCCTCACCTTCCGCCAACTGCTGCACGACCAGTATGCCGCCTGCGCCGCGTCGCTCATCATCCTGCGCCACGATCCCGCGGAAAACACCGCCGTCGGCATGACCAACCTCATCGAGGCCATGGCCATGGCCCGCCCCGTGATCGTCACCCGCACCGGCGCCCTGCCCACCGAACTCGACGTCGCGTCGGCCGGCTGCGGCCTGCACGTCCCCGCCAACGACCCCGCCGCCCTCGCGCGCGCCATCGATACGCTGGCCTGCGACCCCGCACTCGCCGACCGGATGGGCCGCACCGGCCGCGAACTCGTCGAGCGCCACTACAACATCCAGCGCTACGCCGACGAGCTGCACCGCTTCTTCGCCGCCCTCTAGCGCCGCCAAGCGCACCCGCGGGCAACCGTCGAACTCCACCCGCCCTTCCACCGCCCCCATGACCGCCACCACCCTCGACCGCGCCTACGCGGCCAAGCCCACCCTCTACTACGAGCAGGCGCGACCCGAGATGCTCGCTTTCGTCCCCGCCGCCGCCCGGCGCGTGCTCGATGTCGGCTGCGGCAACGGCAGCTTCGGCGCCCTCCTCCGCCACCAACGCGGCTGCACCGTGTGGGGCCTCGAACCGTTTCCCGCCGCCGCCGCCGAAGCCCGCGCGCGCCTCGACCACGTCGTCTGCGCTCCCTTCGACTTCCTCGCCCCGCTCCCCCGCCGCTCCTTCGACGCCGTCGTGTTCAACGACGTCCTCGAACACCTCGTCGAACCCGAGGCCGCCCTTGCGCTCGCCCGCGAACTCCTCGGTCCCCGCGGCGCCATCGTCGCCTCCATCCCGAATATCCGCCACTTTCCCACCCTCTGGCACCTCGTCGTCCACGGCGAATGGGAATACCGCGACTGCGGCACACTCGACCGCACGCACCTCCGCTTCTTCACCCGCTCCAGCCTCGCCGCCCTCTTCCGCCAAGCCGGCTTCGTCGTCGACCGCCTCGAGGGCATCCACCCGTTCCGCGGCATTCCCAACGCCAGCGTCCGCGTGTGGCGCCTCTACCGCCTCCTCCGCGCGCTCACCGGCTCCCGCTTCGCCGACCTGCAGTTCGAACGCTTCGCCGTCGTCGCCCACCTCCCCGCTTCGCCATGAACCGCTCCGCCCGCGCCATCGCGTATTACCTCCCGCAGTATCACCCGATCCCGGAAAACGACTCCTGGTGGGGCCCCGGCTTCACCGAGTGGACCAACACCGCCAAAGCCCGCCCGCTCTTCCGCGACCACTACCAGCCGCACGTCCCCGGCGAACTCGGCTTCTGCGATCTCCGCGTGCCCGAGACCCGCGCCGCCCAGGCCCGCCTCGCCCGCGACCACGGCATCGAAGCCTTCTGCTACTACCACTACTGGTTCGGCGGCGGCCGCCGCCTGCTCGAACGCCCGTTCGCAGAGATCCTCCGCTCCGGCTCGCCCGACTTCCCTTTCTGCCTCTGCTGGGCCAACGAAACCTGGACCGGCATCTGGCACGGCGCCGACCGACGCGTGCTCATCGCGCAGACGTATCCGGGAATCGAGGACGAGGAGGCGCACTTCGCCGCCCTCCTCCCCGCCTTCCGCGATCCCCGCTACGTCACCGTCGAGGGCCGCCCGCTGTTCCTCGTCTACAGCCCCGACACCCTGCCCGACGCCCCCGCCTTCTGCGCCCGCTGGCGGCGCCTCGCCGCCCGCGCCGGCCTCCGCGGCCTCCATCTCGTCGGCGTGCAGAACGAGCCGTGGTCCCCCGCGGCCAACGGCTTCGACGGCTCCACCGTCCGCTGCCTCCACCGCTCCTACACCCTCGACGGCGGCACCTGGGCCTGCCGCCTCCGCCACCACTGGCGCCGCCTCCGCGGCCACCCCACCCGGCTCTACCGCTACCGCGACGCCATCGCCCGCTTCGCGCCCAACGAAGGCCGGCAGACCAACAAATATCCCTGCGCCATCCCCAACTGGGACAACACGCCGCGCAGCGGCACCCGCGGCCTCGTCCTCCACGACTCCACGCCCGAGCTCTTCCGCGCCCATCTCCGCGCCCTTCTCCCCCAGATCGCGCCCAAACCCGCCGAACACCGCCTCCTCTTTCTGAAGTCCTGGAACGAATGGGCCGAGGGCAACCACCTTGAGCCCGATCTCCGCTTCGGCCGCGGCTACCTCGAGGTCCTGCGCGACGAACTCCACGCCCGCCCCGACGCCGCCACCCTTCGGGCCGTCGCCGACCCGGCCGCCGCACGGCCCGCCACGGTCGCGGCGGCGACGTGACGCGATGACCGCCCGCCCGCGTATCCTCTACGTCTGCCCCGCCTGGCCCCACGACCAGGCCCACGGCGGACAACTCCGCGCCCTCCACCTCGGCCGCGCCCTGCAGTCGATCGGCGACGTGCAACTCGCCGTGATCGACGGCGAACCGACCGCCCCCGATGCCGTCACCCGCACCGCCGCGGAGTTCGACGTCCTCGAGGAATTCCACAGCGGCCTCCCGCGGCGCCGCGTGCGCGACCGGCTCGACTGGGCCCTCAATCCCCGCTGCCGCAACGTCCACGGCACCCGGATCTCCGCCGCCGACCAGCAGCGCTTCGCCGCCCACGCCGCCCGCGCCGACCTCGTCTGGTTCCTCAAGCTCCGCACCGCCAACTCCCTCCCCCACTGGCGCTGGCCCCGCTCCGTCATGGACCTCGACGATGTGCCGAGCCTCTACGCCCGCGCCGCACGCCGGAGCAGCCCCACCCTCGCCGGCCGCCTGCAGGCCACCGTCCACGGCTGGATCTACCGCCGCCGCGAACGCCTCCTCCTCGAGCGCTTCACCGTCCTCGCCGTATGCAGCGAAGACGACCGCGCCCACCTCGGCTTCCGCGACCGCGTGCACGTCATCCCCAACGGCTTCGCCCGCCCCGCCCGCGATCCGCAGCCGCAGCCCGCCTCGCCCCCGCGCCTCGGCTTCATGGGCCTCTACCGCTACGGCCCCAATTACGACGGCGTCCGCTGGTTCGTGGAACACTGCTGGCCCGAGGTGAAACGCCAGGTCCCCGGCATCCGCCTCCGCCTCGTCGGCGCCGACACCGACGGCCCGCTCCGCCCGCGCGATCCCGCGATCGACGGCCTCGGCTGGCTGCCCGATCCCGCCGCCGAGATCGCCACCTGGTCGGCCATGATCGTTCCCATCCGCAGCGGCGCCGGCACCCGGATCAAGATTCCGGCTGCGTTCAGCCGCCGCTGCCCGGTCGTCTCCACCTCCTTCGGCGCCTACGGCTACGCGGTCGAGCCCGACCGCCATCTCCTCCTCGCCGACGCCCCCTCGGCTTTCGCCCGGGCCTGCGTGCACCTCGCCCGCTGCCCCGCCGCCGGCCGCCTCCTCGCCGCCAACGCCTGGGACACGTTCCTCCAGCGCTGGACCTGGGACGCCATCGCGCGGCAGGTCGCCGCCACCGCCGAGGACGGCCTCCGCCGCACCGCATCGCCGACCGCCTGAGCGCCCCGCGCCTGCGTCCTCTCCACCGCCGCGCCGCCCCGCGCCGCGCCCGCGCGGCGCGCGCCCGCCTTCGTTCTCCGCCCCCGTAACCAACACCGCTCCATGCCCTCCACCGCCGCCTCCCCGGCCTCCGCGCCGCTTCCTCCCGTCGACCGCCTCGCGCCCGTCACCGCCGCGGCCCCCATCGGCCGCGATCCGTTCACCACCACCGTCTGCATCGTCGGCCTCGGCTACGTCGGCCTGCCGCTCTCGCTCCAGTTCGCCCGCTGCGGCGCCCGCGTCATCGGCCTCGATATCGACGAGACCAAGGTCGAGGCCCTCAACCACGGCCGCAGCTACATCAAGCACGTCGCCGGCGAGGCGATCCAGGCCGTCGTCGACGCCAGGTTCTTCAGCGCCTCCGCGGATTTCTCCCGCGTGCGCGAAGCCGATGCCGTGATCGTCTGCGTGCCCACACCGCTGAACAAAAACCGCGAGCCCGATATCTCCTACATCCTCGAGACCGGCCGCGCCATCGCCCCGCACCTCCGGCCCGGCACCCTCGTCGTTCTCGAATCCACCACGTATCCGGGAACCACGGACGAGGATCTGCGCCGCGTCCTCGAGCAGGGCTCCGGCCTCCAGGCCGGCCGGGACTTCCACCTCGCGTTCTCCCCCGAGCGCGAGGATCCGGGCAATCCCGGCAGCGTCGTTGCCACCATCCCCAAGGTCGTCGGCGGCCTCACGCCCGCCTGCCTCGCCCGGGCTCTCGCCCTCTACGGCCTCGCCATCAAGACCCTCGTGCCCGTCTCCTCCTGCCGCGTCGCCGAGGCCACCAAGCTCCTCGAGAACACGTTCCGCAGCGTGAACATCGCCTTGGTCAACGAACTCAAGGTCGTCTACAGCGCCATGGGCATCGACATCTGGGAGGTCATCGCCGCCGCCAGGACCAAGCCCTTCGGCTTCATGGCCTTTTACCCCGGCCCCGGCCTCGGCGGCCACTGCATCCCGATCGACCCGTTCTACCTCACGTGGAAGGCCCGCGAATACGGCCAGCACACGCGCTTCATCGAGCTCGCCGGCGAGATCAACACCGCGATGCCCGACTACGTCGTCCACCGCGTGGCCGATGCCCTCAACGCCCGCCGCAAGGCCATCAACGGCAGCCGCCTCCTCGTCGTCGGCCTCGCCTACAAGCCCGACGTCGACGACGAGCGCGAGTCGCCGAGCTACATCCTCATGGAGTCCCTCCAGGCCCGCGGCGCCGAGGTCGCCTACCACGATCCCTTCGTCCCCGTCATCAAGCCCACGCGCGAACACGCCCACTGGGCCGGCACCCGCTCCATCGCCTGGACGCGCGAACTCGTCTCGCGCTTCGACGCCGTGCTCATCGCCACCCACCACACCTGCGTGAACTACCGCGAGCTCGCCGCGTGGGCGCCCTGCATCGTCGACACGCGCAACGCGATGGCCGCCGTGCCCACCGAGGCCGGCCAGGTCTGGAAAGCCTGAACCCCCGTCCCCCGCGCGCCGCCCCCGCGGCGCGCGCGGCTGCCGCCTCTCCTCGCCGTCCGCCCGGCACCGCTCCCGCTCCCCGCCGTCCCCGCCCGTCCCATGTCCTCCGCGCTCCCCTCCCCCACCACTCCGCCCGGCCGCGCCGCCGCCTTCGCCACGCTCGCCGTCGCCGCGCTCGCCCTCGCGCCGACCGCCGCCGCCCAGACCCTCGTCGTGCCCCCCGCCGACGCTCCCGCCGCCTCCACCGCGCTCCCCGGCCCGGTCGCACCGTTCGGCAGCGACGCCGGGAAACCGCGCCGTATCCAATCCGCCGCTACACTGACCTCCGCGCTCCGCTCCGACCTCCCGCTCTGGCAGCGCGGCCCGGTGGCGTTCCGCCCGCATCTGCGCTACCGCTTCCTCCACGCCGACGGCATCGAGGCCGGCCCCGGCAACCCCCACGACACCGACATCCAGTCTTTCACCCCGGGCCTCCGCTTCGAGCTCGGGCCGCACTGGACCGCCGACTACACGCCCACCTGGACCGCCTACTCCCACGCCGCCTTCCGCGACACCTTCGACCAGGTCGCCAGCGTCGCCGGCAAGATTCCGTTCCGCGACTGGGTCTTCGCGCTCAACCAGAGCTACGAGACCTCCCACGCCATGCTCGTCGAGACCGGCCGGCAGACGAAACAGGAGCGCGTCTCCTCCCACGCCGGCGCCGTGCGCAACCTCGGCCGCCGCACCCAGCTCGAACTCGGCGTCAGCCGCAGCGTCCGCTACGCCAACGCCGTCACCGACGCCCCCGAGTGGACCACGTCCGACTGGCTCCAATACGCCGCGACCAGCTGGCTCCGCTACCAGTTCTCGCCCCGCCTCGACGCCGCCGTCGGCGTCAGCCTCGGCTACGCCGACGTCAGCGTGGGCGACGACATGACGTTCGTCCAACCCCAGGCACAGCTCACCTGGCGCCCGACCGAGAAGATCTCGCTCGGCGTGCAGGCCGGCCGCGAGACCCGCACCTTCGGCGACCGGAACGACGCCCGGCTCTCCTCGCCCGTCTACTCCGCGAGCGTCGGCTACCAGCCGCACCCGACGACCAAACTCCACGCCTCCGCCAGCCGCAGCATCTCCGCCTCCTACTTCGCCAACGAGATCACCAAGGGCGAAGGCTGGACCGCCGGCCTCCAGCAGCGGCTCCTGCAACGGCTCTTCCTCGACCTCACCTACGGCCATGGCGGCACCAGCTACCTGGTCACCCGCGCGCTCGGCACCGTCCGGCGCAAAGACACCTACCGGTCCATCAACGTCCGCCTCGGCACCATCCTCTTCCAGCGCACCTCCTTCTCCCTGCTGTATCAGAACGGCCGCAACACCTCCGACGAGACCGCCTACTCCTTCGTCACGCACCAGTTCGGCGGCGAGCTCTCCCACCGGTTCTGATCCGATGCACGACCACGACTCCGCCCTTGCCGCGCCCACCCCGCCGGCCACCCCGCCGCCTCCGGCCGCCGCCCCCGCCGCGCCCCTTCCCCGCGCGCTCGCCTGGGCCGGTGTCGTCACCGTCATCGCCTTTGCCCCGGTGCTCTGGGCCTGGGCGCGCTTCGCGTGGTCGAGCGACCTCCACTCCTATACCGTGCTCATTCCCGCCATCAGCGGCTACATGCTGGCGAGCGGCGGCCACCTCCCGTCCGGCGCGTCGCCGCGCCGCGCGCTCTGGGCGCTGCCCCTGCTGCTCGCCGCCGTGATCGGCCTCGGCTTCTTCCTCGGCGCCTTCGGCGCGGTCGACCACCCCCTCATTGCCGCCGGCACCGCCGCGTTTGTCGCCGCCCTCTGGGCCAACGCCGGCTGGTTCGCCCCCCGCGCCACCCTGCGCCGGCTCGCGTTCCCCCTCGGGTTCCTCGCCTTCATGGTGCCGCTGCCGCCCGCCGCGCTCCACGCCATCGAGACCGCCATGCAGCACGGCTCCGCCGCCGTGGCGCACGCCGGATTCGAGCTCGCCGGCACGCCGGTATTCTACACGCAGCTCACGTTCCAGCTCCCGGGTGTCGCGCTGCTCGTCGCCCCCGAGTGCAGCGGTATCCGCTCCACCCTCGTCCTGCTCGTCGTCGGCGTGGTCGCCGGCTACTTTTTCCTCCGCTCGCCCGGCGCCCGCCTCGCGCTCGCCCTCGCCGTCGTGCCGCTCGCACTCCTGCGGAACGGCTTCCGCATCTTCGTCATCGGCGAACTCTGCGTGCGCTACGGTCCCGAGTGGATCGAGTCCTGGATCCACCGCCGCGGCGGCCCCGTGTTCTTCGCGCTCTCCCTCGTGCCGCTGCTGCTCCTGCTCGTGCTGCTCCAACGCCGCGAGCGCCGCCGCCCCTCCGCCTGATCTCCCCGCGTCGCCCCCCCGCGCTCCCGGCCGCTCTTTCCATATGCACTCCGTCCGTTCTCACGCCTCCACCCTCGCGGCGCTGCTCGCCGCCGCCGCTCTCGCCGCCCTGCACTCCGGCTGCTCGCAGGGCGACCGCACCGCGCGGCTCCTCGACACCGCCCACCGCTATCTCGACGCCGGCGAGTTCGAGAAGGCCGAAATCGAATACAAAAACGTCCTCCAAAAATCCCCGCAGAACACCGACGCCATCACGCGCCTCGGCCTCCTCTATCAGGAACAGGGCCGCGACGGCCGCGCCGCCGTCTTCCTCCAGCAGGCCCGCGACCTTCAACCCGACAACCTCCCGATCCGCCGCAAACTCGCTCTCGCCCTGCTCGGCTCCGGCAACGGCCCCGAGGCCCGCAAGGAGGCGCTGTTCATCCTCGAACACCGGCCCGACGACGACCTCGCCCCCCTCGTGCTCGCGGAGACGTCCGCCACCGCCGCCGAGCAGCAGGACGCCCAGCTCCGCCTCCTCGCGCTGAACCCCGAACGGGCCAGGCTGCCCTCGGTCCTCGTCGCCCTCGGCAATCTCGCCCTCCGCCAGAACCGCACCCAGGAAGCCGGCGCGTATTTCCGCGCGGCGCTGGAGCTCGACCCGCAGTCCGCCGCCGCCCACGGCGCCCTCGCCCTCTTCCACTGGGGCGCCCAGGAGTTCGACGCCGCCGCCGCCGCGTTCCACCGCGCCGCCGAACTCTCGCCGCCCCGCTCGCCCCGCCAGCTGCACCTCGCGCAGTTCAGGCGCCAGCGGGGCGATGTCGCCGGCGCACGCGCGCTGATCACCACGCTGAACCGGACCGTGCCCGACTACCTGCCCCCGTGGATCTGGCTCGCCGATCTCGCCCTCGAGGAGAAGCAGCTCGATGAAGCCGATGCCTTCGCCGCCAAGGCCCTCGCCCGCGAACCGCTGCACCCCGAGGCGCTCCTGCTCAGCGCCCGCATCAAACTCGCCCGCGGCGAATCCGCCAAGGCCGCCGACGAACTCGAGCGCATGCTCACGTATTTTCCCCGCTCGGTTCCCGTCGCCTACCAGCTCGGCCTCGCCCACGCCGCCGCCGGCGACACCGCCAAAGCCATCGCGCGCCTCACCGCCCTCACCGCCGCCGCCCCCGACTTCACCGCTGCCGCCGTCACCCTCGCCGAACTGCACCTGCGGAAACGCGACTTCGGCGCCGCCCTCGGCATCCTGCGCCCGCTCACCCGCCAGCGACCCGACCACGTCGGCGCCCGGGTCCTGCTCGCCGAAGCCCACCGCGGCCTCGGCAACCTCGACGAGACCGCCGCCCTCTACGCGGAACTCGCCCGCGCGTTCCCGCAGGAGGCCCCGGTCGCCTTCGCCCACGGCCTCGTGCTCCTGCAGCAGAACCAGATCCCCGCCGCCCGCGCCGAGTTCACCCGCGTCCGCACCCTGCAGCCCGACCATCTCCCCGCTCTGGAGCAGCTCGTCGAACTCGACCTGCGCGAACGCCGGCCCGCCGACGCCCGCCAACGCCTCGCCCCGGTCCTCGAGAAAGACTCCGGCTCCGCCGCGCTCGCGTTTCTCCACGCCAAGGTCTGCGCCGCCGCGGCCGACCTCACCGGCCTCGAAGCCGCGCTCCAGCGCACGCTCGAGCTCGATCCCACCCACCCCGCGGCGAACTACCAGCTCGCCCGCCTCTACGTCGAAACCAAGCGGGTGGATACCGCCATCGCCGGCTTCCGCGCGGCCGCGCAGACCAATCCGAAAAGCTTCAGCCCCCGCCTCCTCCTCGCCGTCCTGCTCGACGAGCAGCGCGACTACGCCGGCGCCCGCGCCGCCTACGAGGAGGCGCTCGCCCTCGAGCCGAAAAACAACCTCGCGCTCAACAACCTCGCCTACCTCTGCCTCGAGCGCTTCGACGCCCCGGACCGCGCCCTCGAACTCGCCCAGCGCGCCCGCCAGCAGCAGCCGCTCGATCCGCGCGTGGCCGACACCTTCGGCTGGGCGCTCGTGAAGAAGAAAAACTATCCGCAGGCCGTCGGCGTGCTGCAGGAGAGCGCCAGCCGCCTGCCCGACGAACCCGATGTCCACTACCACCTCGGCGTCGCCCATTATCACCTCGGCGACGAGACCGCCGCCCTCGCCGCCCTCGAACGCGCCCTCACGCTCCGCCCGAACTTCGCCGCGGCCGAGGATGCCCGCCAGCGCGTCGCGCTCCTCCAGCTCACCGACACCTCGCCCGCCACGCGCGCCCTCGTCGCGCAACGCCTCGCCGCGCAGCCCGAGGATCCCGTCGCGCAGCTGCGGCGCGCGCAGGCCACGCTCGCGGACGGCGATGCCGCGCAGGCCCGCACGCAGCTCCAGGCCCTCCTGAAACTCGCCCCGCGCCACCCGCTCGCCCTCATCCACCTCGCCGAGCTGCACGCCGCCGGCAACCGGCTCCCCGCCGCCCTCGAAGCCGCCAAGGCGGCCCGCGCCGCCGCCCCGGGCAGCCCGTCGATCGCCCACCGCGTGGGCCGCGTCGCCCTCGCCGCGGGCGACCATCGCTGGGCTTCGAGCCTGCTGCAGGATGCCGCCAAGGCGCTCCCCGGGCGCGCCGAGGTGCTCGCCGACTGGGCCCACGCCGCCTTCGCCGTCGGCCGGATCGCCGACGCCGAGTCCGCCTTCCAAC
>JACCED011291047.1_pt1 | contig 11721 bp, 8 predicted proteins | sample 7455021 | NCBI WGS metagenome assembly JACCED01 (sample SAMN15323456, study PRJNA562643) | freshwater metagenome | isolation source: river surface water | place: USA:Blue River Watershed | collected 2017-08-19
GTAGTGCAGTAGCAGCTCTGCTGGTCCTAGTGAGTTTGGGACCATGACGGAGATTGCCAGCGGGGACGATCGTGTCGAGAGTCGCGAGACGATCTCGGAGTGGGCATAGGCGGAAAAACCAAGGCCCCCGTAGGACTTCGGAATGATCATGCCGAGAAAGCCTTTGTCTTTAATAAACTGCCAGGCTTCCTTGGGCATGTCGTAGTCTTTAAACGCGACATCCCATTCGCGCACGAGCTTACAGGCTTGAGCGACTTCGTGATCGATAAACGACTGCTCCTCAGTCGTCAGCTTAGGCGTAGGAATAGCTGTCCACTTATTCCAATCGGGCTTGCCACTAAATAGATCGGCCTCCCACCAGACCGTTCCGGCTTCCAGTGCTGCACGCTCGGTCTCCGACATCGCTGGCAGCGCCCGACGAAATGCGCGAAAGATGGGCGATGACAGAATGGGACGTCGGACTGTGGGAATGACCAGAATTGCCGTTATCGCGGCGAGCAAGAGCAGAATCAGAATGGTCATAGACAACTCCTTGTGGGTCGACGATCAGGCCGCATGGGCCTGGGATGATTTGCGAGAGGTCTTTGGCAGCTGCGGTTTTGCCGGTTCTTCAAAGGTGGGCAAGGGTGCCCGCAGGCCACCCACCAGGAAGCTCATCAGGCGTGGAATCAGGTGATGGACGCCATCGTTTGGGTCTTCGTCTGTCTCCGCCCAGTCGGTAATGAGGCGCAGGCTGTCGGTTCCAGCGATTGCGTAGGCGGTCGCGCCCAGCATGAAGTGAAAGCGCCAGACGATTTCTGACTTGGGAACATTGGGCAGCGCCTTGAACAGCGCCTCTTGATAGCGCGCCAGCACGGACTGGTACTCGTCGGCGAGAAATGCGCGGATGAACTCTGTCGGTTCAGTGAGCGTTCGTCCAAGCAGCTTTAGGAACGTCGGCCCCCCTTGGGGTTCCTGCTCGGCAATCCGAAGCAGGGTGCCAAAAAATGCATCCAAAATCTTAGAGGGTTTGATGGGTTTGCCATTGGCCTCTTGCTCCAGGGCGTCTAATGCATCCATACGGGTCTGATTCAGTGAATGTAGCCGTCGACGAAAGACTTCTTGAATCAGCGCCTCTTTGGATCCGAAGTGATAGTTCACGGCGGCGAGGTTGACCTTGGCGGCAGCCGTGATCCTTCGCATGGATGCGCCATCGAATCCATGTTGCATAAAGAGGCGCTCCGCGGTCGCAAGGATGCGATCACGGGTCATGTTGCGCTGCGAAATCACAGTCGATAAAAGAGGTTTTTCTTTCATACGTTCGTTTGAATTGGACGTTAAAATGGCGCGTCCTGCAAGAGGAGTTCCATTAGGTTGTAGGGGATTCATGGGGAAACTACTGCCATGGGCCAATCTATGAAGGACAGGCAATATCGCTTACCCTAGGGCCACCAAAAAATGAAGTTGGTTCCGCATATTTTTAGGAGACAAACCGTGCAACCTTCGCGTCAAGCCTCAAAGCGTTTCTCTCGCTTCGCTCTCTCTTCCGTTTCGGCCTCTGTGCTCATGGCGCTCGCAGCGCCCTCGGCAATGGCGCTCGATCTGAAGCTCGATAACGGCTGGACGGGAACGCTCAGCACAACCGTCTCTGCGGGAACCAGCGTCCGCGCACAAGACGCTGACAAGAAGCTCTTCAGCGCGCCAGACGGCGTGCGGGTTGGTATCCCCGGGGGTACCGGTGGTTCCAATACCGATAGCGGCACGCTCAACTACGCCAAAGGCGACGCCTTCTCAACGCTGGTGAAAGTAACCTCTGACCTGTCGCTTTCCAAAGGCCAGATGGGGGCATTCGCGCGTGTAAGAGCCTGGTACGACGACGCACTTGAGAACGGAAATGTGCGCGCAGGTAACCATGGCAGCAACTACGCGCGCAACAAACCTTTATCGGATGACGGCTTTGAGCCGCTGCAGAAATTTACAGGCATTGCGCTGCTAGATGCCTATGTCTACAACACCTACAACGTCGGCGGCATGCCGCTGCAGCTTCGTCTGGGTAACCAGGTGATTAACTGGGGTGAGAGTCTATTCATTCAGGGCGTCAACCAGATCAATCCGATTGACCTCTCCGCGCTGCGTAAACCTGGCGCTGAAGTAAAAGACGCCTTCCTGCCGATTGCCTCGTTGTCGGCCAACCTGGGTCTTGGCGCTGGCAGATCTCTGGAAGCCTTCTTCCAGTTCCGTCAGACCCCCTCGAATATCGACAGCTGTGGTACCTACTTTGGAGTTGTGGAGACAAAGCTTTCTTCGGATAACGGCGGTGCCTGCGGCCGTATGCTTGTCGCAGCAACCTCATCGCTGAGCAACGCCGATGCGTTTAACAATGGTCTCTATGTTCCTCTGGGTAAGGGACGTGAAGGCGAAGACAATCAATACGGTATTGCCTTCCGCATGCCCTTTGAGAAGCTGGATGCCGAACTTGGCTTTTACGCGGCAAAGCTCTCCTCGCGTACCCCCATCGTATCGGGTATCACCGGCGATAGCGCAAACCCAACGGTTCGTACCTTCCTGATGGGACTGCCGTCCGGTGCTGGTTCGCTCACCAGCATCATCGGTCAGCGAATTCCTGCTTCCTTGCAGAGTCTGAACGCACTGCCTGCGCATGCGGCGCTTGGTCTGCGTCCGTTTAGAGGGTTCTGGGAATACCCGGGAAGTATTGATGTCTACGCTGCAAGCGCAAGCACGAACCTGGCGGGCTGGTCGCTGGCCGGGGAACTGAGCGTGGTGCCCAATCAGCCTGCACAGATTAACGGTAATGACCTGTTAGCTGGGGCACTGCTTGGCGCAGGACCGATGGCGTCCACCGCCGTTGCTGCAACGGTTCGCGGTGCAGGCAATGAGGTTAGCGGCTATCGCCGAGTAAATAAGAGCCAGGTGCAGGTTAACGGTATCAAGATCCTGCCACGCATTCTCGGCTCGGCCCAGTCGGTATTCGTGGGTGAGGCTGCATTCCAGACTGCGGATATCGGCAACTCCTACTCGGGTCTGCGTTTCGGTCGTGCCTTTATCTTCGGTTACGGAAAACATGCCACCACCAGTGGAACCTGTAACAACGGTGCTGGTCTCAATCCGCAGGTGGATGGCTGTCAGAACGATGGCTACGTGACCGATAACTCGTGGGGCTATCGTCTGCGTCTGTCGATGGAGTACCCAGGCTTTCTGGGCACTAAGGCAACCTTCTACCCAACGCTCAGCTACTCGCACGACGTGAGCGGTTATTCAGTGGATAACCAGTTCATCGAAGGGCGTCAGACGCTGGGACTGAGTGGTCGTCTGAACATTAACAAGGTGCACAACATCGAACTGAACTACATCAGCTATGCTGACTCGGCCAAGTATGACCCGTTCCGTGACCGAGACTTCTATAGCATCGTGTTTAGCACCACGTTCTAAACAACTGAAGGCGTTCTGAATGGCAAAGGACAAAAAGGGTTTAGAGAACTTCGAAACGCAGCAAGGAAAACATCGCCCGGCCCGTCGTCGGGCGATGATTGCGGCGGCAGTTTCTCCGGCGATTGCAGGGTCTGCCCTGTCGGCAACGACAGGGCTTTTCGCGGCCAATGCCGCGCAGGCGCAGTCCGCGGCTGAGACCACTTACGCAGGCGCGATTCGTGCAGCGAATGCTGACGGCTCTATTCCCGCGTACACCGGTGGTCTGTTGAAGCCGCCTGCAGGATATTCGCCAGAGAAGGGCTATATCGACCCCTTTGCGTCTGAAAAGCCGTTGTTTACGATCACCGGTGCAAATGCAGATCAGTACAAAGACTTCCTCACCGTCGGTCAGCTTGCGCTCTTAAAGAAGCAGCCGAATTTCAAGATGCCCGTTTATCGGACGCATCGGACTGCTGCCCTACCGGAGCGTGCCGTAGCGGATGTCGTTGCTGAGGCCGGAAAGATTACGCTGAACGGTTCCGAGCTTTCTGGGCATTCACGTTCCACGATTCCGTTCCCCAACCCGAAGACGGGTGAGCAGGCGATGATGAACTTCCTTCTGCGCTATGCAGGGGGCGGTTACGATCGTGAATACTCCTGGTTCCCCGTGCGTGCCAATGGTGATACCTATCGTGTGGGCTACACCGATCGCGTGGTCTATGCGGAGAACATCGAACCCTCACAGGTTGCCAGTGGGTTGCAGTTTGCATTCACGTCTGCCTACACGGCACCGCCGGCGTTGGCAGGGACGGTCTACATGGTTCATGAGTTCACCGATCCCATCAAGAATCCTCGGGCTGCCTGGGTCTATAACGCGGGGCAGCGTCGGGTACGACGCGCCCCAGACCTGGCCTACGATAACGTCGCGGATGGCACTGAGGGCATGCGGGTGACGGACCAGTACTTTGCTTTTAATGGTGCGCTGGACCGATATAACTGGAAGCTTGTCGGACGTCGTGAGATGTTCGTGGCTTACAACACATACCGTGTGACGAGTAAGTCGCTGAAGTACGCGGATGTTATCGGGAAAGGATCGGCTAACAGCGATCTCTTACGGTATGAGAAGCATCGGGTCTGGGTGGTTGAAGCAACCCTTAAGAAAGACAGTAAGCACATCTATGGCAAGCGCGTCTTTCTGCTCGACGAAGACAGTTGGATGATTCTTTCCGAGGACTGCTACGACACGCGTGGGGAGATCTGGCGTGTCGGCATCCACGGCTTTATTCAGATCTATGATCACGGTGTGCCCTGGTACAGCATTCAGATGTGGCATGACCTGACGAACGGAAACGTGCTGATTTCTCACCTTGATAACGAGGTGAAAAAGCCGATTCAATTTGGTGTGAAGGCTTCATGGTCGGACTTCCAGACCGACGCCCTGCGGCGTCGGGGCACGCGATAACGACCGCTCGACTTGCTGTGTCATACAGCCGCCTGAGAATCACTGCTCAGGTGGCTGTTGTGTTTTTAGTCGCCATTATTTTGTTTGGCGTCACATCGGCTGGTCGTCTTGCGCAGGCGCAGCCCGCTTCATCAGTAGCGATGATTCGTCCGATACAGGTCGATCGCGCCTCTTTTGCGGCGTTTGCCCGGGTGGGCGATGCAGTGATTGCAGTCGGAGAGCGCGGGGTAATCGCTAGGCTGTCCGACGCGAAGGGGCAGTGGGCCACCCAGCGGCTGCCGACGAATCGCAACTTCACCGCAGTTGCTGCCCATTCCGAAGGGCTGGTTGTTGCTGTGGGACATAGCGGAATGATTTTCATCTCAACCGATGCCGGTACGAACTGGAAGGCTGTCGATGCACAGGTTGTTGAGGCGATCAATCCCCGTAAAGAAGCGCTGCTCGCCGTTGCCATTGACGCAGATCGACGGATCTTTGTGACGGGGGCGTTCGGGATCATGCTCACTTCAACCGATCTGGGGAAGACCTGGCGGCGGTTAAAGCCCTTTGGCGACGACTTTGAATGGCACCTCTATAGCCTTACTCAAGATCCGCTCAGTCGGAGCTGGTGGATCGCCGCAGAGGCCGGAACGCTTGCGGAGTCTGCTGATGGATTTTTGTGGAAAGAGCTACCGTCTCCTTACAAAGGATCGTTTTTTGGCGGCTTGGTGACCCAGATGGGGGCACGAATCGCGTTTGGCATGCGTGGTCAGATTTTTCGTCAGTCACAGCGTCAGGGTCAGTGGCAGAACCTGCCCGTCCCGACCACGGCCGCCTGGATGGCAGGGCGTGTGCTGAAGGATGGGCGTGTTGTGCTGCTTGGAGATCAGGGGATGGTGGCGATCAGCAGTGACGATGGGCGCACCTTCTCGGTTCAGAAGCTATGGGAGGGTAGCCTGACGGATCTAACAGAGACAACAGACGGCGCCATCTGGATCTCTGGGGTATTTGGTTTAAAGCAGTTTGATCAACGGTTTAATTCGAGGGGCGCGTCATGACCGGATCAGGCTCCTGGGGATGGGTTGACGCACTTGCTCGCGCGCTGATTCGTTTTCGGCGCAGCCTGATTCTGATCTTCGCCTTAGTCACGATTGGGCTTGCCTGGTCAGCCACCATGCTTCGTGCGGATGCAGGCTTTACCAAGATGATCCCGTTGGAACATCCCTTCATGAAGGTCTTCATCAAGTACCAGTCGGTCTTTGGTGGGGCGAACCGAGTGCTGGTCTCAATCTCCCCGAAGGATGGGGATATTTATGATGCAGAGACGATGCTCTTGCTGCGTCAAGTGACCGAAGAGGTGTTTTACATCAAGGGGGTAGAGCGAAGCTCCGTCACGTCGCTCTTTACGCCGAACGTGCGTTACAACGAGGTCGTCGAAGAGGGCTTCCGCGGCGGAAACATCGTCTCGGCAGATTTTCAAGGGCGGCCTGATCAGATTGACCAGGTAAAAGCCAATGTGGCCAAGTCTGACTGGATTGGTCGGATTGTTGCGCGCGATGGGTCGGCGGTCATGGTGGTGGCGACCCTGCAAGAGATGGACCCTGAGACCGGACGGCGCGTCGATCTACGACGCATCGCGCAGGAACTAGAGCAGATTCGGACACGGCACGAGTCAGATGCTCATTCGTTACAGATCATTGGATTCGCGAAAGCCGTGGGGGATATCGCCGAGGGCGCTGCGGGGGTACTGATCTTTTTTGGCGTTGCCTTCCTGGTGACTGCAGTGCTTTTGCTCTGGTACAGCAAGTCTTGGATGCTGACGCTTTATGCACTCGGCTGCTCGGTAGTGCCTGTGGTCTGGCTCTTGGGGCTCATGCCGCTGGTGGGCTTGGGTCTTGATCCAATGTCGATTCTGGTGCCCTTCTTGATTTTCTCTATCGCGGTATCGCATGCCGTTCAGATGACGAACGCCTGGCGGCTTGAGATTCTTGCAGGAGAGACCTCTGAAGAGGCCTCCCGTAAGAGTTTCCGCAAACTCTTCATTCCTGGCACCATGGCTTTGCTCGCCAACGGTCTTGGATTCCTGGTGATTGCCTTTGTTGAGATTGAGATGGTCCAAGAGCTTGCGCTGACAGCGACGCTGGGAGTGACTGTGATGATCATCTCCAACAAGCTGTTATTGCCCGCGTTACTGTCTTATCGTTCGGGGGCTCGGTTAAAGCCCAGAAGTGAGGCTGGTCTGGATGCGCTCTGGCGGGCGATCGCACGGATCACAGAGCCAAAAGCAGCGGCGTTGACAGTGATTCTTTCTGCGGGGATTCTTGCGCTTGGGCTTTGGGTAGCAAAAGATCTTCAGGTGGGGGATCTCGGGAAAGGCGTTCCGGAGCTTCGCGCGGACTCCCGCTACAACCAGGATACGGAACTGATCACCAGTCGATTCGCGATTGGTGTGGATGTCATGCAGGTCGTGGTGGAGGCCGATGGGAAAGAGTCTCCGTGCGTCGATTCAAAAGTGATGGAGCCGATTGGTGAGTTTGAGCTACAGATTCGTCAGAATCCTGGCGTTTCTGCAGTCTCAAGCCTTGCTGGGTTTTCCATGGCGGTCTCACAGGCCTATGCCGAAAATAATGTGAAGTGGCGGGCTCTGCCCGAGGATCCTGTTCAGATGGCCCAGGGGGCGGGGGCGGCGACGCGGCTTGGAAATGCCTTCATGAATCCTGGCTGCACCGCGATGCCGATCTCGATCTATACCAAGGATCATCAGGCCGCGACGATCTCATCTCTTGTTGAAGATATTGAGGCTTTCTCGAAAGCATATGGCCGCGAGGATCTGCGGTTTCAGATTGGTCTTGGCAACCTGAGCGTGATGGCGGCCACCAATCAGGTGGTTCGTGAGGCCGATCGTTGGGTGAATCTAGCGCTGTTCTTGTCAGTGTCACTGCTTTGTCTGCTGGCGTTTCGCTCGATTCGCATTACGCTGTGCATCATTATTCCTTTGGCCATTGTCACGGTTCTTTGTAATGCGGTAATGACGCTCTTAGGCATTGGTCTGAAGGTGAATACGCTGCCTGTTGTCGCCTTAGGGGTCGGGGTGGGTGTGGACTATGGCATCTATCTCTTTGAGCGAATTCGTCACGCCCTAGATGACGGCATGACCCTTCAGGACGCGGTCTTTGATGCGCTTCGTCAAAGGGGCACTGCATCTCTCTTTACCGCAGTCACCATGACGCTCTCGGTCTTAACCTGGATGGGATCTGATCTGCAGTTTCAGTCCGATATGGGCGTATTGCTGGGCTTTATGTTCCTGGTTAATCTTTTTGGCGCGATCTTGTTGCTACCCGCATTGGCTGCTTTCCTGGTGGGGCGTCGTCGCCCGTCAACTTCTTCCTCTTGATCTGAAAGGACTTCTATGTCCGTCCCAGCCCTGCTTAAAAACCTCCGGCTGCCATTGATTGGCGCGCCTTTGTTCATCGTGTCTAATCCCGCCTTAGTGATTGCCCAGTGTCGCGCTGGAATCGTGGGAAGTTTTCCCGCGTTAAATGCACGCGCGCCCGGCGAACTGGAGCAGTGGCTTACACAGATTGAGGCCGCGCTGAAAGAGCCGGCATCACCTGGATCCGAAACTGTTGTGGCCCCATATGCAGTCAATCAGATTGTTCATGCCTCCAACCCCCGACTGGCAGAAGACGTCGAGCTCTGTGTGAAGCATAAGGTGCCGATCATGATCACAAGTCTTCAGGCGCCCGATCCCGTGGTGAAGGCGGCGCACAGTTACGGTGGCCTGGTGTTTCATGACGTCATTAGTATTCGACATGCCCAGAAGGCCCTGGAAGCAGGAGTCGATGGGCTTATTCTGGTAACCGCCGGGGCAGGGGGCCATGCCGGAACCTTGAATCCGTTTGCGTTTGTGGAAGAGATTCGGCGTTTCTATGACGGCCCGATCATTCTGTCGGGCGCGATGAGTCGCGGCCATCATATTCTTGCTGCGCTGGCGATGGGCGCCGATTTCGCCTATATGGGGACCCGATTTGTCGCCTCCGTTGAGGCGCGCGCGATCGATGATTACAAACAGATGCTGGTGACGTCGACGTCGGAAGATATTCTGGGCACTAATGTGTTTACGGGCGTTTACGGAAACTATCTGAAGGGCAGTATCGTGCGTGCAGGACTGGACCCTGCCCAACTGGGGCAGTCCGATAAGAGCAAGATGGATCTGTCCGCGATGCAGAGCGCAGGCTCGAAGGCGTGGAAAGACATCTGGGGTGCAGGACAAAGTGTTGCCGGTATCCAGTCGGTAATGTCTGCGCAGGCGATCGTTGACCAATTAGCTGTTGAGTACGAGTCGGCACGGCGAGCGTTGGCAGGGACATGACCGTCTCACTATGAGAAGGCCAGTTGTTGTCAGTCTCATCGTTGGGATTTGGTTAGCGGGTGGAGCGGTTGCGCAGCAGCCCGAGCTTACGCCGGCAGGCGCTGAACGCGCCGGAACACCGGATGGGGTCATTCCCGCTTGGACCGGAGGCCTAAGAGAGCCACCCGCCGGCTGGCGTCCTGAGATGGGCTACGTCAATCCCTTTCCGGATGATCGCCCGATTACGGTGATTACTCGATCCGGGACAGAGCGGTTTAAGGCCGAACTCTCTCCTGGTTTGCTTGCGCTCTTGGATCGGGTTTCAGATTTTCAGCTGCCGCTTTATTCCACGAGAAGAACGGCAGGGTATCCCGACACCGTGATCACGAAAAAAGAGATTGCGCCATTTCCTTTTCCGAGAAACGGGGAGGAGGTGATGCGCAATGTGATCCAACGATATGTTGGAGGAAGTGTGACCCGCGAGGGGCGGGCCTTCCCTGTACGCGCAAACGGCGAGCACTATGCTATCGGGACCTGGTCTCGACGGGTCTATGCCCCCTATCTCGATGGCGCCCCGGAAACCCTGTTGTTTGTCGCGATGGGCGGATTTCAGTCTCCCGCATCCTTGCGAGGCAATCTTGCGCTGGTCCACGAGCCCCGATCTCTGGAGAGTGATAAGCGCCAGGCGTGGCTCTACAACGCGGCCCAGCGACGCGTTCGCCGCGCCCCCGATCTTGCTTACGACGCTGTCGGTGATGGCTCCGAGGGCATGCTTACTGTTGACCAGGTGGATGGGTTTAATGGGGCTACTGATCGTTATGACTGGCAGCTCTTGGGCAAGCGGATCATGATCGTTCCTTACAACACTTATGCGGTCGCTGAGCAGAGTGTGAAAGACCAGGCGCGACTTCGTCGTGGCAGTGTGAATGGCGCGCTGATGCGTTACGAGCGTCATCGTGTCTGGATTGTTGAGGCGACGCTCAAGCCGGGGCAGTCCCACATCTACGCGAAGCGACGGTTCTATGTTGATGAAGACAGCTGGACAGTATTGATCGAGGAGGCCTACTCACGGCGGGGGGACCTCTGGCGCGTGGCGCTTCATGGGCTCGTGCAGTTCTACGACGCGGTCACACCGGGAATACGACTATCGATCTATCACGATCTTGATTCGGGAAGTTATTTTGTTTCTGGTCTTGATGGAGATCGCCAGCCGTCCATTCAGTTTGGCGCACGTGCCGCTTTTTCCGAGTTTTCGCCTGATGCACTCAGGCGCCTTGCGCGCTAGCGCAGGGGGATTGCAGGCGTTGATTAACGCGCTGGCGTGTCTGCCAGAGTGTGATGGACGGTGGGGTAGCGAAGTCGTGCTCTGAGCTCCCGATCGAGTCTTGTGGTTCGCACCTGACGCGAGTCTTTCAGGAAGCTCATCATCATGGCACTCACTCGCCCTTGTTGGGCAAGCGACTCCATCTCGGCTCGAGAGACGCGGTCCGGTCGACGTAGCCCCTTAGCATCAGCGACGACATCAAAGTAATCGCCAGTTTTAAGGGTTGTTTGATCAACGGTGTTAGTCACTCGGCCTGGGCGTCCACGAAATAAAGCGAGCCAGGTGATCTCAGCGAGATCATCTGCATGAATGTGATTGGTATAGACATCCTCTTCTGGTCGAAGGGCGGGGGTACCTGCGCGGAGCCGCTCGATCGGAAGCCGATCTCCTGCGTAGATGCCGGGTACACGAAGGATATGGGCACCCAGGGGTCGACAGTGTCTCTCGGCGTCGATCCGACGAAGCGATCGAGCTTGCTGGGTCAGACACGGACTCATCTCAGTGACCACTGCACCATTGGCATTCCCGTAGACACCCGTTGTGCTCATATAGACGATCCGGACTGGATGCTGGTTTAGTCGAAGCTGGCCTGCGAGTCGTCGTATCCGGTGGTCCCGAGGATCCGTCTTCGCGTCAGCGGGCGGTGCAAGAATCAGCAGACTTTGGCCGATAGCACGGATACGTTTCGCAGACTTTGCCTGGTCAAGGTCTACATTAAGAAACTTTAGCCGCGCAGACCGTGCGAGCTCGTTGAGATTGGGATCCGCAAGCGATCTGGTCGAGCGACTGATGGCAATGAATCGAGGGCCGAAGCCTGAGGCAGCCTGTAGAAGCCGCTGCTGTAAAAGACGTTTGGCCACATCACCAAAACCAACCAAGGCGATTCGGTGTCGACGAAACTGTCGGGGAAGGGCGGCCATGCATGAGACTCTACCGAAGACTTCCGAAAAAGAAAAAGCCTCCAAGAAAACTCTTGGAGGCTCTCTTTGACTTCTGAACTAACGCCAGAAGCGGGACCAACAATTACTTGACGGTCAGAACGTACTTGGCAAGTGTCAACGCGTCAGCGTCAGACACCTGGGGGTGGGGAGGCATAGGGATCGGGCCCCAGACGCCAGAACCACCAGCTTTGATCTTCTTGGCTAGCTTTTCAGCGGCGCCACCGTCGGCCTTGTACTTGGCTGCGACGTCTTTGTA
>JACCED011138425.1_pt1 | contig 11720 bp, 10 predicted proteins | sample 7455021 | NCBI WGS metagenome assembly JACCED01 (sample SAMN15323456, study PRJNA562643) | freshwater metagenome | isolation source: river surface water | place: USA:Blue River Watershed | collected 2017-08-19
GGCTGGATGCGCAACCGGCGGGTCGACAATCCCGGCAAAGACTATCTTTTGCGCGCCGAAATGGCCCGCGGCGGCTATGTGAATGCGCAGGAAGAGTCGATCTATCCAGCAGCGGTTATGGACAATAAGGGTGAGATGCTCACGGGTGCCCGGCGTTACCGAATTCGCTTCGCCCCCGGCCAAACTCCGCCGGTGAATGCTTTTTGGTCGATCACGGCTTATGATCTTAAAACGTCAAAGCTCGTCCCCAACGCGCTGAAGCGGTACCAGTTCGGGGATCGCACCAAAGGAGCAAAGCGGGACAAGGATGGCGGATTGACGGTCTATCTGTCGGCAACCCCGCCGCGACAGGGCACGTCGAACTGGCTTCCAACGCCGCCTGAAGGCTATCATCTTGTCTTGCGGATGTATCTGCCCAAGGCTGAAGCGCTGGACGGCCGCTATGCACCCCCGCCCATTGAGCGGCTTAACGATGCTGAAAAGCAGTGAACGATAAGGAATGACCGACATGACCTCGCTTGAAGCCCGGATCGACCGGCTTGAATCCCTGGACGCGATCCGCCAGCTCCCCGCCAAATATGCGCTCGCGCTCGATATGCGCGATATGGACGCGATGGTCTCGCTCTTTCCCGACGATGTCCGCGTGGGCAAGGATAGCACGGGCCGAGCCGCCCTGCGCGCTTATATGGACCGCACGCTGCGCTCCCCCTTCACCGGCACGTCGCACCATATCGGCGGCCATGTGATCGAGTTCGACGACGCCGACCACGCCCATGGCGTCGTCTATTCGAAGAATGAGCATGAGACGGGCGACGAATGGGTCATCATGCAGATGATGTATGTCGACGATTATGTCCGCATCCACGGCCGCTGGTATTTCCAGCGCCGCCTGCCGCTTTACTGGTACGCAACCGACCTCAACAAGCCGCCGATTGGTGACAACAAGATGCGCTGGCCGGGGACGGACTGGGTGGAAGGCAATTTCCACAAGCTTTTCCCTAGCTATGCCGAATTCTGGGCGCGCGACGGCGATCATGGCGGCCCGGTGGCAGAGCCTGCGCCGCTCGATCAGTTCTTGACGACCATGCGCCGTGGGGCAGCGGCCCCGAAGGTAAAAGTGCGGGCGGACTAAGCCCGCACCGACCGCTTAGAAATAATAGCTCGCCCCGTTGGCGACGAGCACCGATCCGTTGACGAAGCTCGCATCATCGCTGGCCAGATAGGCAACAGCAGCGGCGATTTCGGACGGATTAGCCATGCGGCCGAGCGGGATCGAGGCTTCCATAGACTTGATCCACTCATCGGGGATGCCGGCCATCACGGGCGTGTTGGTCGGCCCCGGCGCGACTGCGTTGACGCGGATTTTGCGGGGGGCCAGTTCGCGCGCCAATTGTCGCGTGAGGCCGATGATCGCGGCCTTGGACGTCACATAATGCGGGGAGCCCTCACCCGATTGCGCGCTGGTCGAACTGATGTTGATGATCGCGCCTGCATTGCCATCTTCGGCCAGCACCCGCGCAAATTCCCGGCAGACGTAAAAGGCGCCGTTGATGTTGACGGCCATCACGCCCGCCCAGCCTTCGTCTTCCATATGGATAAGCTGGTCGACGATGACGTCGGACGATCCTTTTTCGGCCAACTCCGCGTTGCGGGTCGCCATCGCGCCGTAAAACTGCTCCGACCCGTCCTTTGCGGCTTGGCCGATCCCGGCATTGTTGACCGCGATGTCGAGCCGCCCAAAAGCCGCGCGCGCCGCGCGAACTGCCGCCCGAACCGAAGCAGAATCCGCCACATTGCACTGGAGCGCCAAGGCAGCGCCGCTGGCTTTTGCCTCGTCGAGGTTCATGTCGAGCGCGGCGACCTTGGCGCCGTCTGCCGTCAGCCGCTCCACAATCGCACGACCAATGCCGCGCCCCGCACCTGTGACAATCGCTGCCTTGCCGTCAAACCTGCCCATTAGTCATTCGCTCCTGTCATGTGCCGCGCCGCGATATAGCCAAAGGTCATCGCCGGGCCGATCGTCACGCCCGCGCCGGGATAACTTTCGCCCATCGCTGACGCGGCGTTGTTGCCAATGGCGTAGAGGCCCGCAATCGGCTTGCCCTTGCCATCCAGCACGCGCGCCTGATCGTCGGTCAACAGCCCGCCATTGGTGCCGATATCGCCGGGATAGATGGGCATCGCATAAAATGGCCCCTTCTCAAGCGGCCGCAGGCACGGATTGGGGCCCACGCGCGGATCGCCATACATCTTGTCGTACGCTGCTTCCCCACGATGAAAATCGGGGTCTTCGCCGCGCGCGGCATAGTCATTATACCGCGCAAAGGTCGCCGCCAGCGTGTCGGCGGGCACGCCCATCGCTTCAGCCAGTTCCGCCACGGTCCGGCCCTTTTTCAAAATGCCGCGCACTTCGCCGCGCTGCAGCCAATCGGGCATGATCGGGTAGAGCGGCCCGACCGGGTAGCTATGGCGATAGCGATGGTCGAAGACGAACCAACTTGGGCTGGCGTCCTTATGCTCCAGTTCCCGCCGCGCCATGATCTGGCCGACAATATGGTAGGACGCGGCCTCGTTCAGATAGCGCTCACCCTTTTGGTTGACCATCATGCTGCCCGGCAGGGCGCGTTCGATTGTGCACAGCCGCCCGCGGTCTTCGCCCGGCACATAAAAAACAGGCGCGGCCCAGGCCGATTGCATATTCAGCGTCTGCGCGCCCACCCCAAGGCCGGCACGGATGCTGTCACCAGTATTCCCGCTCGTCCCGCCCGAAAGATAGGCCCGGCTATACAGCGGGGCATGGTCGTCGCGCATCGCCTGGTTCTTGTCGAACCCGCCTGCCGCCAGCACCACGCCCTTGCGCGCGCGGATACGCAGTGCCTTGCCGTCATGGCGCACAACCGCGCCGACAACCTTGCCCTTTTCGGTGATCAGCTCTTCCATCGGCGTGTTGAGCCAAAGCGGCACGCCCTTTTCATTGAGCGCCAGCTTCAACCCACCGACAAGCGCGTTGCCCAGCGTCAACCGCCGGTCTTTGCGCGATTTGAACCGGAACGGCCAGTCAAACCAATAGCGCGCGAGGCTCTTGGTCAGGTGCCACCACCAGCGCGGGGCACGAAAAAGGATGATGTAGGTTTCGTCAAAATGCCAGTTGAGATAACCGAAGAGGCTCGCCGCAGGTGACGCGAAGCGGAGCGTTTCCACATCTTTGCCCAGCTTCTTGCCATCAATCGGCAAGGGCATATGGGTGCGATAGCCGGTTGGGCTGCCGCCCGGATTTTCGGCGTGATAATCGGGATAGGGAAACGCCTGATAGTCGATGTCGGTATTGGCCGTAACCCAACGCAGCATGGGCGCCGCATTTTCCACAAAGGCGCGGATATTGGCATCGGGCACATTCTTGGCTGAAAGTTTGCGGACATATTTGAAGGCGTCCGCCGTCTTGTCTTCAAAGCCTGCCGCGCGCGCCTGGTCGCTCGCCGGGATCCAGATGCCTGCGCCCGACGTCGCAGAGGTGCCGCCCCATTGGCTTTCCTTCTCCACGATCAGCACTTCGGCACGGTTCGCCGCAGCGACAAGCGCCGACAACAGCCCCCCTGCCCCTGACCCAATAACGAGCGTGTCGACTTCTTTATCCCATGTCTGTGTCATGTTCATTCGCCTGTCGCGTAAAAATGGGGTGCCTCACGGGCGAGGATGCCCGAAATGCGCTTTTGCAAATCCGCATCCAGCGTTTCGGGCTGGGGAATAATCCAGTAATCGCCGCGATCAATGCCCGCAAAGACGATCGCTGCCAGCGCCTCAGCAGTAAGGCCGTACGCCTCCAGCATCGCGACCATCGCTGCATGAAAGGGGCGGGCAGCAGCCATCGGAGGTTCGCGCAAGATACCAGTCTTCACAGGGCCGGGCGCCAGTAAGGAAACGGCAACGGGGCTGCCCGTCGCCGCCAATTCGCCCGCAAGCGCCTCGGTAAGAGCGACAACCGCAAATTTGGTGGCCGAATAAGGGGCCATGAACGGCGACGGCAAAAAGCCGCCAACCGACGCTGTGTTGACGATCCGCGCGGGCCGACCAGCGGCATTCAGCCGCGGCACAAAAGCCCGCAAGCCGTTCACAATGCCGTTGATGTTCACATTCAAAGATGTCTGCCAGACATCTGCCGGGATTTCCCAGCTCAGCCCAGTTGAAAGCACCCCGGCATTGTTGAACAGCAGATCGACGTCGCCCAAGGCGAACGCCGCCTCTGCCAATCGTTCCAAAGCGTCAGGATCTGTCACATCGGTTGGAACGCTATGGGCCGCCGCGCCTAACGCAGCGGCCATACTGTTGAGCCCGGCTTCATCCCGATCCGCCAGAACCACCGTCATCCCCCGGCGCACGGCTTCGCGCGCAAGCCCCGCGCCAATGCCGCTCGCGGCGCCCGTGATGACGGCAACGCTCATGCCCGTCGCGCCCGATCAGCCCGGAATATAAAGCTGGGCTGCCTTGCCACCGTCCACCGGCAGCGCCACGCCCGTGATATAGCTGGCAGCATCCGACAGCATGAAGACAATCGCTTCAGCCAGCTCCTCGGGCTTGCCGCCGCGTCCCATCGGGATGGCGTCGGCCGTTTTTGCGGCGAGTTCCGGGGCCTTCAGCGCAAAATCAGCGGTGGCGGCGGTGTTGACCTGCCCCGGCACAATCGCGTTGACGCGGATGCCTTTGCGGGCACCTTCCATCGCGGCGACCGCCGTGAACTGGATGAGCGCTGCTTTGGAGGCTGAATAGCTTGAATAATTGGCCATGGCGCGGATCGCCGTGGTGGAGGAGATATTGACGATAGAGCCTTTGCCTTGCGCTGCCATCACATCCATCGCCGCCTTGGTGCCGATGAACACGGCTTCCGAATTGACGGCAAAGTCCTTGCGCCAATGCTCCAAAGACAGCTTGCTGATCGGCGCATAATGCGTCGACATGGCGTTGTTGACGAGCATGTCGAGCCGCCCATAACGCGCCGCAACATCCTTGATCATCGCTTCAAAGGCCGGGAAATCGGTCACGTCCAGCTTGACCGCTTCAACCTTATTGCCTTGCGCAGCGATCTGCTGCTGGGCGATATCGAGCTGTTCTTGGCGTCGACCGCAAATGACAACCTGCGCGCCACGGCGGGCGAGCAGCGCGGCGGTCGCCAAACCAATGCCATCGCTGCCCCCGGTCACGATGGCGACTTGGCCGGTTAAATCCTGATTCATCACAGCTCCTCTCCGAAGAAATTTCACGCATTTGCGGTTTTCTATGGCCATGTGTCAACATGATGCGTAAATTCGTTGCAAGAAAATTACGAATGATGAGGATTCGAAACGGCATGACCGACTTGAGTGGCAAAGTTGCCCTGATTACGGGTGCAGGACAAGGCGTAGGGCAAGGCATTGCGCTGGCCATGGCAGCGGCAGGCGCGGCGATTGTCGTGACCGGCCGAACCCTCGAAAAGCTCGACAAAACTGTCGCCGAGATTGAAGCGCGCGGCGGTCAGGCCTTGGCCGTGACGTGCAACGTCAAATCTGCCAGCGATCTGGAGGCGGTCGTGGCTGCCGCTGTCGACAGGTTTGGCGGCATCGATATCCTCGTGAACAATGCGCAGGAAGTGCCCAATGGCAAGCTGATGGACGTCACGGACGACGCGTTTATCGCGGGGTTCGAATCTGGCCCGCTTGCCACCCTTCGCCTCATGAAGCTGGTTCAACCCATCATGGTGGCCCGGGGCGGCGGCACGATCTTCAACTTGGCGTCCTCCGCTGGCATCCGCTGGGACCCAACCGGCTATGGCGCTTATGGCGCCGTCAAACAGGCCATCCGCAACCTCACCCGCGCGGCGGCCGCCGAATGGGGGCGTGACGGGATCCGCGCACTCACCATCGCACCGCACGCAGAATCGCCGGGCCTCAAATGGTGGGTGGCCAACAACCCGGAAGAAGCAGAAGCCTTTTTCCGCACAATCCCCTTGGGCCGCATCGGCAAGCTGGAAGAAGATATTGGCCGGGCGGTTGTGGCGCTTTGTGGACCGGAAATGGGGTATCTGACGGGGGCCACCATTCCGCTCGACGGTGGGCAGGCCAATTTCGACTAAGGCCCGCCCCGTGGAAAAGATCATCTGCGCGCTCTGGAAAGCGGAAGGGGAAAGTCGCGACGCCTTCAACGCGCGCCTTGTGCCAAATCTTGCCAATACGCTTGCCGCGCTTGGTGCCCAGCATATCCGCCTGAATATTGAGGAGGCGCGCACAGCACCTGCGGCCGCCCTGCGCCAAAGCCGGGGCGAACCCCAGCACGATGCCCTTGTGCAGTTTTGGCTGCCCAGCGCGAATGCGATCTTCCGGGAAGAAATTGACGCCCTGCTCCATCAGGTGACGGGGCGCTGGGCGGGCTGGCTCGTGCTAGAGTCCACCGTCATTCCCAATCGGGATCATCCGCCTATTGCCGGCGCGCCCACTTGGGGCTGGGCGCAGATCGCCTGCCTCACCTTGCCCGAAGCCATGGCGCATGAAGACTGGCGGCGCATCTGGCAGGAAGACCATACCCGCGTCGCCATCGAGACGCAGGCCAATTTTGAATATGTGCAAAACCTGATCATCCGGCCGCTCACGCCTGATGCACCGCCCTATGTCGCCATTGTCGAGGAATGTTTCCCCGACACCGCGATGACGAACCCCTTCGCCTTTTTCGATGCAATGGGCGACAAGGCGAAATTCACCGCCAATCTTGATCGGATGATGGCCAGCTGCGCCCGCTTCATCACGCCGGGCACGATCGACGTGATCCCCACCAGCCAGTATCAATTTTGAAAGACGTGGTCATGAAACCCATCAGGATCGGCGGCGGCGCTGCCTTTTTCATCGACAGCGCGATGGCGGTGCCGCAGCTTTTGGGCGCGGGGGTGGATTATATCCTGCTCGACTATCTGGCCGAAGGCGCGATGGGGCTGCTCGGCCGCATGAAGCTGGCGGACCCCAAGGCGGGCTTTCCGTCAGACTTTATGGATGTCCATATCGGGCCTTTCCTCCAGCAGATCGCCGCCTCGGGCACCAAGATCATGGCCAATGCCGGCGGCGTTAACCCGGAGGCACTGGGCGCTGCATTGCGGGAACGGATCGCCGCGCTCGGCCTTGATATCCGCGTAGCCGTCATCACCGGCGATGACCTGATGGGCCAGCTGGACGATTTGGCTGATACGGCCGACATGTTCACGGGCGCGCCCTTCCCCAAAAAGGGTATCACCAGCTGCAACGCCTATCTGGGCGCTTTTCCCATCGCCCATGCGCTCGGCGCGGGCGCGCAGATTGTGATTACCGGGCGGGTGGTGGATTCCGCGCTCGCGCTGGGTCCGCTCATCCATGAATTTGGTTGGCAGGCGGAAGAGTGGGATAAGCTCGCCGGCGGCACGCTGGCGGGGCACCTCATCGAATGCGGCCCGCAGGCAACGGGGGGCACCCATACCGATTGGCGCATGGTTGAAGGCTGGGAAAATATCGGCGCGCCGATTGCGGAATGTTTCGCCGATGGCAGCTGCATCCTCACCAAACCCGAAGGCACCGGGGGCCTTGTGTCGCGCGGGACGGTGGCGGAACAAATGCTCTATGAGGTGAGCGACCCGCAGGCCTATTTCGTGCCCGATGTGACCTGCGATTTTGCCGATGTGACGATCGAGGAAATTGGCGAAAATCGAGTGCAAGTATTTGGTGCAAAAGGATATTCTCCGCCCGCCACGCTCAAGGCCTGTGTCACTTGGGATGATGGCTGGCGCGGCACGGCCTACCAACCCATCATCGGCCCCGATGCTCGGCTCCGCGCCGAAAAACAGGCAAAGGCGCTGTTTGCGCGCGGCAGCCTGATGCTGCGCGGCCGCAACATGGCCGATTGGCGGCGCACCGAAGCCGTGACCTTGGGCAGCGACACCGAAGTGGTGTTGAAACTCGCCGTTGAGCATGATGACATGCTGGCGACCCAGATGTTCGTGCGGGAACAATTTGCCGCCATTTCCGCGATGTCGCCCGGCTCAAGCGTCGCTTTTGGGGTGCAGGTGACCCCGATGATGAACCTGATCAGCTTTACCGTGTCGCGGGATCGCGCAGTGCCGCTGGTCGATGGCGCGCCTTGCCCCGACCCCCGCCGCCCCGCTTTTGTCCCCGAGATGGTGGCGCGCGCCGCAGTACCTATTATTGCCTCCACTTCCTCCACTTCCACCACGCTCGAAGCACTCGCTTTTGCGCGCAGCGGCGAAAAGGGCGAGACAATCAACATCGGCGTCATCGCCCGCAACCCGGCGCATTTGCCCGCGCTGCGCCGGGCGCTGACCGAAGAGGCCCTGCGTGCGTGGCTGCCCGATCTCGGGGCGTTCCGCGTGACCGTTTATGACCTGCCCGGCCCGGCCGCGCTCAACATCGTGATGGATGGCGCGTTGCCCGGCGGGCTCAATGCCAGCCAGCGCTTTGACCCGGCGGCAAAGACCATTGGCCAAAGGCTGATGCGGTTTCCGATCGCGGTCTAGCGGGCGGCGTTACAGCGTCGTGCGCTGGCCGCCCCAGAAATCCCCTTCCTTCTGGGTGTCCAAATCCACCGCTCCCCGGACGCCAAGCTGCGCCCGCGCTTCTTCCAACGGCACGTGCCAGACATCTTCCATCTTCGCCATCCAGAACGGATCTGACGCGCGACCGATGCGGATGCCCTGTTCGATGCAGGTGAGCGCGGTTTCCCAGATTTGGGGGTAATGGAGCATCGTGCGAATAACATAACGCATCGTCCCGAAGATCGAGAGAACGCTCATCTCGCCTGCCAATTCCTTGTTTTGGATATGGGTGTGAATGGTCGCGAGCCGGAACCAATAAGGGATGAGTTCACCCATATAGTTAAAGCCGCCGCCCGTCAGGATGTGCTCATAATCATGCGTCTGGCCAGAGCGCAGCGAATAGAATTGCCACTGCGTCTGCGGCTTGTAATCGGGCACGATCTGGATGTCGTAATTGCCTTCGGATGCGGTCTTATAATAAATCCCGCCAACCGTACCGGGCGCGCAATCCTTCAGATCGTCGAGCGTGTAGTCCGACACCCACCAGTCAGAGAACCATTTATCGAACCGGGGATTCACCTTGCGCTCTTCGGTGATCATGTGTTCGATATGGTCAAAATCGCGCAATTCGTCGATGAAGCTCAAAAGCTGATACATCTCAGCGGCCGGCGGAAAATCGGGGCCATTTTTCTTCAGCGCAATGAAAGCAATCCATTCCCGCAACCGCGGATGGTTGAGATATTTGGAAGAGGAAACAAGGACGCTCGAGTCCGTGCCGAGTAGCTTCACACCACGCGCGAGATAGGGAATGTCGTCCATAAAAGCCTCTCTTTGTGTATTTGCGTAGAAACTTACGGCTTTTAAATTCGCAAATCTAGGGTAATTGGACCATTGACAAACAATCTGCGTCGAATCGGGAGAGAGAAGCGATGACCCAGCCTAAAATTGCCTTGGTAACGGGCGCCAGCCGTGGCGCAGGCGCGGGCGTTGCTCGCGGTTTGGGCGAGCTGGGCTATACGGTTTACGTCACAGGACGTTCGGTCACGGGCAGCACCGCCAAAGCATGGGATGGCTCCCCCCTGCCCGGCACCATAGGCGAAACCGCCGCAGAAATCACCAAGCGGGGCGGCAAGGGCATAGCGGTTGCCTGCGATCATGCCGACGACACGCAGGTCGCGCGGGTGATTGACCAGCTTATGGAGGAGCAAGGCCGGCTCGACCTCCTCGTGAACAACGCAGCGTACATGCACCCGCAACTGATCGAGAAAAAGCCATTCTGGGAAAAAGAGCTGGCGGCACAATACATCCTCGATGTCGGGCTGCGCTCTTCCTACGTCGCCAGTTGGCACGCCGCGCGGATCATGGTGCCGCAAAAGAGCGGGATGATCGCCTTCACCTCTTCCTTTGGCGCAACCTGCTACATGCACGGGCCTGCTTATGGTGCGCAAAAAGCCGGCCTTGATAAGCTAGCGCATGACATGGAGCATGACCTACGGGGCAGTGGGGTCATTTCTGTATCGATTTGGCTTGGCCCACAAATCACCGAGCGCGCAATGGTCGCCCGCGAAGTGAACCCGGAACAATATGAAGGCTTTATGTCGGTCGCCGAGAATCCTGAATTTACTGGCCATATTCTGGATGCGATCAACAAGAGCGATCGGCGCGAAGAATTGTCGGGTAGCACGCTCATTGGCGCGGAGATCGCCAAGGAATTGGGCGTGCAGGATCGTGGCGTCGACCGCCCCTCCTATCGTGACATGCTCGGCTCCCCGCGCGACAAGAACCCGGCGGCCGTTTACTAAGTCCGCGCCATGGCCAAGCAGTTTCATCTTGCCGACCTGTTCGAGACTGTTGCGAAGACGGTGCCGGATCGGCTCGCGATCATCTCCGATAGCGCCCGACTGACCTATGCCGAATTGGACGAACGCACCAGCCGGCTCGCGGCAGGCCTTGCGGCTCAAGGTGTTGGTCATGGTGATAAAATCGGCCTCTATCTCTACAACGGCCCAGCCTATCTTGAAGGCTTTATCGCCGCCTGCAAGCTGGGGGCGACGCCCTACAACGTCAATTACCGCTATCGTCCCGATGAACTCCGCTATTTGTTCGCCAACGCCGATAGCTCAGCCATTATTCACGGTGCAGAATTCAGCCCAATCATTCGGGAAGTGCGTGGAGATATCCCAACGCTGAAGGTGACGGTTGCCGTGCCCGATGGATCGGAAGCCGATATCGTCGGCTCGATCGACTACACTGATTTACTCTCCCACGCGCCCGGCGGGCCTTGGGCGCGCTATGAGGACGATATCATCCTCAGCTATACTGGCGGGACCACGGGGATGCCCAAAGGCGTGATGTGGCCCCACAAGGCGTTCCTCTTCGCCTGTGCGGGTGGTGCGGGCTATTTCAACCCAGCTGGGCCGGTACAGGTGCCGGAAGACATCGCGGACCGAGCCGCCAATGGCTATCCGCTCAAGATGTTCCCGCTTGCGCCCTTGATGCACATGGCGGCGATCTGGGCGACCTGGTCGGCAATGCTCAACGGCCTCACCATCATCCTCGATGAAGGCCGCACTTTCGACCCAGAGCGGATTTTCGACACGGTGGAACGCGAAGGCGCCAACCTTATCCAGTTTGTCGGTGACGCGATGGCAACGCCGTTGCGCGATGCCCTGCGCGCCAATCCCGGCCGCTGGAAACTCGACCATGTGATGAATTTAGGCTCAGGCGGGGCTGTCTTTTCGCAGCATCTGAAAGATGATCTGAAAGCGATGATCCCATCGGCCAGCATCACCGACGGCATGGGCTCGTCCGAAACGGGCGTCTCCGGCATGGCCGAAAAGAGCAGCGAGGGCGTCATGCGGCTGGCCGCGAACGATCTGCAGCAGGTCATCGTGGATGGGCGACTGGGCAAGGTGGGAGAGACCGGCTTTATCGCACGCACCGGCAATACCCCCGTTGGTTATTATAATGACCCCGTGAAAACGGCCGAAACCTTCCAGGTGATTGATGGCACACTCTGGGCTGTCTCAGGCGATGCCGGGCGGCTGGATGACGATGGCATGATCACGATGTTCGGGCGCGGCTCTACCTGCATCAACAGCGGGGGCGAGAAGATTTTCCCTGAAGAAGTGGAAGAGGCTTTGCGCGCGCATCCGGCGATTTTTGATGCTGTGGTCGCGGGCCA
>JACCED011329361.1_pt1 | contig 11720 bp, 13 predicted proteins | sample 7455021 | NCBI WGS metagenome assembly JACCED01 (sample SAMN15323456, study PRJNA562643) | freshwater metagenome | isolation source: river surface water | place: USA:Blue River Watershed | collected 2017-08-19
CGTAACTCAGCTGCATGTGTGCCACTTTTGTCGCCACGGGATACGAATGGTGCCTGAGCTGCAGCAATTTTCTGAAACGCCGCCTTAATATCTTTGCCGCCACCAATTTTGGCTGGATCAGATTTGGGTCCAATTAATACGAAGTCGTTGTACATGACTTCATTGCGTTTGGTAGAGTAACCATCTGCAACAAATTTCTCTTCAGCCGGTTTGTCGTGAACAAAGACCACATCCGCATCACCACGACGACCAATGTCTAATGCTTGGCCTGTACCAACAGCAACTACCTTGACGTCAATGCCAGTTTTCATTTTGAAGATTGGCAGCATGAAGCCAAAAAGACCAGATTGCTCTGTAGAGGTGGTTGATGAGACAACAATGCTTTTCTCTTGCGCATAAGCTGAATTGCCTAAAAGCATGAGTGCGGTAATGGTGCTTACCAGTATTCGGTTAAGTGAGAATTTCATTTGAGTTCGCTTCCCTTGAGTAGGTTCGGTTAAGATTTGTCATATTACAAAACATCAATATGCAAAAAATTACATATGAGAATTCAGATTCGGCCAACCCTAGTTTTTGGAAGTAAAAACGCAAAAGACCCGGCTGTAGTGGATTTGTTGTGGTTGACCGCCTTATTAAAAGATATTGAGCGCGGTAAAACACTGATGTCTGCTTGCAAGAAAATGGGCTTGTCCTACAGAAATGTGTGGCAAAAATTAAACGATGTTGAGCAAGCGCTTGGTTTCAAGCTCATAGACCGCGTGAGAGGGCATGGGTCCCAGTTATCGGAATACGCTCGATATCTCATTCAATTTACTGAAGACTTTGATCAAAAGACGATACGCCTCGGTCAATCTAGCCTTTCGCACTTAGAAGAGGGTTTTGCTCAATTTAGAGTCAAGGCAAAAAAACAGTGGCGCTTTGCTAGTAGTAGTGATCCGATTATTCAAAAGGCGGTTTTCGGGATTGGTGGCTTCGAGTTAATTACCGCTGGTTCGGGTGAGGCTTTGGAGCGCCTGCTGAATTACGAAGTAGATATTGCAGGATTCCATGTCTCAGATCCCCAGAGCTCTCAGATTATTGCTAAACGACTGCAAAAAGAGGGGATGCAAATTTTCCCGGTAATGAAACGCGTGCAGGGTTTACTGGTGAGTAAAGGAAACCCGCTGAATATCATTTCACCGAAAGATTTATTAAGGCCCAAGATTCGCTTCATCAATCGGCAAAAGGGATCCGGCACGCGCTTACTGCTCGATACCATTTTGTCTAAAGAAGGTATGGATCCGCATCGCATTAAGGGATACGAGAATGAGGAGTTCACTCACTCCGCAATTGCTACCGCGATATTGGCTAAAAAAGCGGATGTTGGTATGGGTGTTAAAAGTGTTGCCCTGGAGAATGGTCTTGATTTCATTCAACTGAAGGATGAAATCTTCTTCTTAGCTATGAATGAAGACCTGAGTGCTAATGGCGATGTTACAAAAATCATTCGTAAAATCCGAGCTCTCTCTAGTGCTAGTCCAGGCTATAAATCCATTGGACTCAAAAAGCAGATCGCTGGCTGGCTATAAGCACTCCGTTTTTTGTTTTAAATCAATACGGAAGCATCCTATTTAGGGGATTATGAGGCTCCAGACCTACCTCTAGAGAATGATATTCATTCTCATGTAGGGATATAATAGTTTCATACAGTCCATCTATCCAGCCATGAATCTTGAAGAGATCCTTCCGGGCGTCAGAGCCCGCGTTAGCAAGATCGCCACAACAGGTGACCAGTGCGAGGATATTCGCGGCCAACTAGAGGACATTGGTTTTCTCCCTGGCGAGCAGGTAGAGGTCTTACGTAAAGGATTGTTAGGTCAGGGTCCGATCCTGATTAGGGTTGGATCATCCACATTTGCTTTGCGTGAATCTGAGGCGCGACTAGTTGAGGTGGAAATTCTTTAAGCATGTCTGAAGCGCAGATTCATTTCTTCCCAAGCGAGCCCTTGGTTGCATTGTTGGGTAATCCCAATTGCGGAAAAACGGCACTCTTTAATTTGCTCACGGGCAGCCGTCAAAAGGTGGCCAATTATTCTGGTGTGACCGTAGAGAGAAAAGAAGGGCGCCTAACTCTCGCATCCGAAAAAGTAGTACGCATTCTGGATCTTCCAGGCGCTTACAGTTTGTATCCGCGGTCCTTAGATGAGCGAGTGACTTGCAATGTGCTTCACGGCAATGCTGCAGGCGAAAAGCGTCCTGATCTTGTCCTGTGCGTTCTGAATGCGATGAACCTCAGGCGTAATTTACGTTTGGTCTTATCAGCAAAACGCTTGGGCTTGCCTTGTGTTGTAGTGCTCAATATGGTGGATGTTGCCAAGCGTCAAGGTGTAAATGTGGACGCCAAAGCTTTATCTCAAGAGTTGGGTCTGCCTGTGATTGCTACAGTGGGCATTCAATCGAATGGTGCTGATGAGCTCAAGCAGTACTTAAGTGAGTTGAATTGGAAAAACTTATCTGGATTACGTACCGGTGACGTTAATGACCATATAGAGAGCTCGCGCGATCACACCGTACATACTGAGCTAGACAATGAGCAGGTTCAGTTGATATTACAAAATTTAGGTTTGGATCAAATCATTCCGGATCGCTTAAGTGATCGCCTAGATTCCGTACTGCTGCATTCTGTATTTGGTCCGATCATCCTAGCTGTGGTCCTCTTCTTTATTTTCCAGGCTGTATTTAGTTGGGCAACTTTACCCATGGAAGCGATTGAAGCTGCGGTAGATTGGCTTGGGGCCTTGTTGACTGAAGCGCTTCCAAATAACTGGCTACGTAGCTTATTGGTTGATGGGATTCTCGCTGGCGCTGGCGGGGTGTTGATTTTCTTGCCTCAGATTTTGATTCTGTACTTCTTTATTCTCATACTGGAAGAGTCTGGCTACTTACCGCGGGCCGCCTATTTATTAGATCGCTTGATGGGGCGGGTGGGACTATCTGGCAGATCTTTTATTCCACTTTTATCGAGCTTTGCTTGCGCCATTCCTGGGATTATGGCTACACGTAGCATCTCCAATGCACGCGATCGTTTGGTGACAATTTTGATTGCACCGATGATGACGTGTTCGGCACGTCTACCTGTATATGCCTTATTGATTTCAGCGTTTATTCCCGAGCGTAAATTATGGGCTGGATTGGATTTACAGGGACTAGTACTTTTCTTACTCTATGTTGCTGGCATTACTGGCGCTATGGCAGTAGCTTGGATACTCAAACGCTTTACTAGTGAAAAGTTTCAGCTCAATGCCTTGATGATGGAGTTGCCGAGCTACCATTTGCCACGCTTAGGTAATTTGGCAATTGGTTTATGGCAGCGCGCAGAAATTTTCTTGCGTCGCGTCGGCGGCATTATTCTGATCATGACGGTTTGTCTATGGGCACTCTCCAGCTTTCCACTCCCCCCTGAAAATGCAATTGGTTCACCCATTCAGTACAGCATTGCTGGAATGATGGGTAAAGCTTTGGCAGTGGTGTTCGAGCCGATTGGATTTAATTGGCAAATTAGCATTGCCCTAGTGCCCGGCATGGCAGCGCGTGAAGTGGTGGTCAGTTCTTTGGCAACCGTGTACGCATTATCGAGCTCTGGTGTAGATGCGGCAGATGCCTTGGTGCCCTTGATTTCTAAAGGCTGGAGTTTGGCTACGGCCTTATCTCTTTTGGCTTGGTTTGTATTTGCCCCTCAGTGCCTATCGACAATTGCGGCTGTCAAAAGGGAGACGGGCGGCTGGAGGATCCCGGTCATTATGCTGAGCTACCTCTTTGGCTTAGCCTACCTGGCAGCCTTCATCACCTTTAGGGTTGCGAGTTATTTTGGTTTAGCTTAGCGCTTAGCAAGGCATTCATTGCAAAATTGAGATAAATTGTCATGAATGCTAATTAACTCCATACGGATGTCTCTATGAATTTGTCTCTTCGATCCCTGATCCTTGTTGTCGCCTCTACTGCCAGCTTTACAGCATTTGCTGAGCCTGGCGAGAACACTTACAAACAAGTTTGTGCGGCCTGTCATGGTTCGGGTGTTTTAAATGCCCCTAAGTTTGGCGATAAAGCTAAATGGGCCCCCTTGATTGCTGAGGGCCAGGTTACTCTTACAGCACATGCTTACGTTGGAGTAAGAGCAATGCCCCCTAAGGGCGGCAATCCCAATCTCACAGTTGAGGGTTTTGCAGATGCAGTAGCCTACATGGCCAATAAGACTGGTGGCAATTGGAAGACCCCTGATGCAAAAACCCTTGCGGCGATCAATAAAGAAATCGAAGCTCGTAAAGCCGGCTTAAATAAAAAGCAGTAATTGAATGAGCTTACAGCCTCACCAGATTGAGATCATTGGCTATTGCGCTGCATTTTTGACAACGATTGCTTTTTTACCTCAGGCCATTCAATCCTGGCGTACCCGCGATCTTTCTGGAATCTCTGTAGGAATGTATAGCCTATTTACTGCGGGCGTTGGTTTATGGCTTGTTTATGGCCTCATCATTGAGAAGTGGCCTTTGATTCTGGCTAACGCCTTGACCTTTGCTTTGGCTTTGAGCATCTTGGTGCTCAAACTGCGCAGCAAGAGTCAAAAGTAAGCTGCATTCAAGTAATGTCATAATTAATTCATCAAAATTATTAGAAAACTAGGCATCCGTCAGAAAGGCCGTTCATGAGCACTGCATACGTTATTGACCCACCAATCATTTCTTCTCTTCCAGTAGTAGGCGATACCCGCCGCTTTGCTGTAAATCGCATTTACTGTGTTGGTCGTAACTATGCTGACCATGCGCGTGAGATGGGGCACGATCCTGATCGTGAGCCACCATTCTTTTTTATGAAGCCAGCTAACTCGATCGTGACTGATGGCAAAGACATGCAATACCCAACTCTGTCCAATGATGTCCATCACGAAATTGAGATGGTGGTTGCTATCGGTAAAGGTGGTGCGAATATTCCTGCTGATAAAGCACTAGAGCACGTATATGGTTACGGCGTTGGTTTAGACATGACCCGTCGTGACTTGCAGGGTGAAGCTAAAAAAATGGGACGCCCTTGGGATACGGGTAAAGCTTTTGACCAATCCGCGCCATGTGCAGCGATTACTCCCGCAGCTCAATTTGGTCATCCTAATAAGGGTGTAGTCAAGCTATTGGTTAATGGTGAAGTGCGTCAAGAGGGTGACTTAAATCAATTGATTTGGAATGTTCCCGACACAATCGCGTATCTCTCGACTTTGTTTACGCTTGAGCCAGGTGATTTAATCATGTCCGGAACACCTGCAGGCGTTGGCCCCGTTAAAAAGGGCGATGTACTTGAGGGAAGCGTTGAGGGTCTTACTCCACTCAAAATCAAGATCATTTAATTCGGCGATTAGCCGAATAAAAATTACTTACCAAGCCACTTTGGTGAACGTCCTTCAAGGAAGGCATTAACCCCTTCTTTGAAGTCGACGCTGTTGTAAGTCTCTCTCATCAGTTCGGTGCAATCTGGTAAGTTGCTTTCTAACAAGCGAGCTAAAGTCACTTTGCTCGCTTTTTGCGTAATCGGGGCTAGCACTGCTAATTTGTTAGCTAAGACTTCAGTCACTGCCACAATTTCTTCTGGGGATGCTGTTTGATACAGATAGCCTGAGGCCAGTAATTCAGGCGCCTTAATTAGTTCAGCAGTGAGTAACATGCGCTTAACCATTGGCACCCCAAGATGATTAGCAATCCAGGACAAATTGCTCGGCGATAGACAGTTGCCCAAAGTCTTTGCTACTGGAATGCCAAAGCGTGCATCTACAGTCGATATTCTGAAATCACATGCGGTGGCAATCAGTAAACCGCTACCAACAGCCAATCCTTCAATTAGTGCAATTGTTGGAATAGGTAAATGCTGTAAAGAGTGAAAAATGGCATCAACTGCAACTTCGTAGGCTTCGTCTTCCTGCAGATCCACAAATTGCTGGATATCACTTCCGGATACAAAGGCCTTGTCACCAGCGCCCCTAAAAACAGCAACCCTAATTCCTGGTGTTGTGGCTATCGAATCGCAAATGCGCTTGAGCTCTTCATACATTGGCCAAGTTAAAGCATTGCGGGCTGCGGGGTTGTTAAAGGTAATGCGGGCGATGGATCCGTCAAGATGGAAGTCGATGCAGGGCGGTGTTGAGTTCATGGCTTCATTCTATACAAAAGACCCTTCAAATCACTTGTTTTTGCTTCTAGATCCACCTGCGATAGAATTCATTTATGTTTATGTTTCTACCTTTCCTGACAGCCTTTATCGGCCTTGTCCTCGTTTGGTTCGAGAAGCGTTTGGCTGGTTTAGTTATGCTTGCCATTACCGTCGGCATTCTGATGTTCTGGTTCAGAGTGCATGCCACCAATCACCTCAATATCAGTCTGTAAGGAAAATGGGTAAGCACTCTTTTTCTTCCTTTCCTTCTTTGGCTGCGCTTGGCAATCAATTGGCTTTGGCTGGGATCATTGGCATGCTGTCCTATGCTTTTATTGATCAATTCTATTTTGGTGAATTACCCTGTCCACTGTGCTTAATGCAACGCATGGGCTTTGTCATTATTGGTTTTGCGCTGGTGCTCAATATTCGTTGTGGTGCGCATTCCGCTCACTATGGTTGGGGGATTATCGGTGGCTTAGTGGGCATGATGGTTTCTTTGCGCCAAGTACTTTTGCATATCTTGCCCGGTGATATGGGATTTGGTAAGACTTTCCTGGAGTTGCATTTTTATACTTGGGCTTATGTGGGCTACGTTGGCTTGCTAGCTGGCCTTGCTATTTTATTAATGTTGCCTAATCGTGATGTGCGCTCACGATCTGTCTTTGCCAATGTATTGGTAGTCGCATTTATCCTTTTGGTGTTTGCTAATCTGGTATCGACGCTACTTGAGTGTGGTGTTGGTCCTTGCGCCGATGATCCTGTTAAATACGATGGCTTAATTTGGTTGCGCACGCGCTTTGGTTTTTAATGAAGTGCAAATGATTTTATGTTGATCACTTCTAAAGCGGTCAAGTGCCTGGCAACGCTCTTGATTTGCCTAAGCTTCTCCAATATCGCCCATTCTCAAGCAGCTAAAACAAATACTGCTTGGCCTAAACAAGCCATTCGAATTGTGGTGACCTTTACGCCAGGTGGAGCACCCGATATTTTGGCGCGCGTGCTTGCCGAGAGTTGGCAACAAAGTTTAGGCGTGCCAGTTCTGGTTGAAAACCGTCCTGGCTATGGTGGCAATATTGGTGCTGATCTTGTGGCAAAGAGCGAGCCAGATGGATACACGCTGCTCATTGGTACCGTGGGTATCCATGCAATCAATGGCGCCCTCTACGAGAAAATGTCTTTTCATCCCATTCATGATTTCACGCCTATTAGTTTTTTAGCCAGTACGCCCAATGTGCTGGTGGTGAATAAGAAACTGGGCATCACTAATTTGCCGGAACTGATTGAGCTGGCTAAAGCCAAACCCAATGAACTTACCTTTGGCTCCTCAGGCGTTGGTACTTCCTTGCATATGTCAGGTGAGCTTTTTAAAGAAATGACTGGAGTGCAAATCCGCCATATTCCTTATAAGGGTAGGGCACAGTCTTTGCCTGACCTGATTAGCGGTCGGATTACGATGCTCTTTGATAACCTATCTTCATCCCTGTCTTTGATTAAGGCAGGCGAAGTGCAGGCCTTGGGAGTAACCACGCTAAAACGCTCTCCAGCAGCCCCAGACATTCCGACGATGGCTGAGCAAGGTTTGCCTGGATTTGAGGCTATATCGTGGTTCTCGCTTATGGCGCCAGCCAATCTGCCGCCAGCAGTGCAAAAGCAATTAAATACCCTTACTCGCCAGACCCTGAATCAAGCTGAAGTCAAAAAGAAGTTGCTCGCAAGCGGCCTAGATCCTGCACCAGGGAGCCCCCAAGAGCTCTCTAAACTGATTCAATCTGAGACCAATAAATGGGGTAGAGTAATTTATAAATCAGGCGCAAAATTAGACTAGTAGCCCTACGGAAAACCAATAAATATTCCGTTAAAAGCTAAATTCTTGTCAGCCTGAATTTAAATGAAGCGTTAAAGGTAGTAGGAGGCGACCAATTAATGGGGTCCACTATGAATACAGCTCAACAGCAATGCAAATCCATGATCTCTAAGACGGTGCTGACGGTCCTTGCGACCGTGGGCCTCTTAGCCCTTGCCCCCGCAGTAGCTCAAGCCGGTAACGTTGGCTGGGCAGTCTCAGTTGGAGGTGGTTATGGTGGATACGGCGGCGGTTGGCGCCCAGCAGCATACGGCCCTGGTTGGGGCGGTGGCTGGGGTCCAGGCTGGCGTGGTGGATATTACGGTCCTGCCTATGGCTACCCTTATGCCGCTACTTACTATGCGCCACCAGTGGTGTACGCAGCTCCGCCAGTAGTTACGTATGCAGCGCCACAACAGCCTATGGTTCTAGCGTCTCAACCCCAAGCTCCAATTTGGTACTACTGTGAAGCAAGTGATCAATACTTCCCGTATGTACAAAGTTGTGCATCGGGTTGGCAGACTCGAGCAGCAATGCCTCCTTCTGGCAATGCGGGTACAAGACAGCGCATTCAAAATTAACAGAATTTAGCGAATAACCCGATTTAAGGAATGAACATGAAACGTGCCGTACTGACTTTGGCCATCATCAGCTCTTTAGCTGCTTGCGTCTCGGCGCCAACCGGTCCAACGATTGCAATCATGCCGCGTGAAGGCAAACCTTTTGAAGTGTTTCAGCAGGACGATCAGCAGTGTCGTGAGTTCGCTGCAAATGCCATTAAAGATACGAGTAATGCTGCCTTAAAAGAGGGTGCAACCAGTGCTGCTATCGGCGCCGCTTTGGGTGCAGCAGCTGGTGCAGTGATTCAGGGCGGTAGCAGTCAAAACATCGGCACTGGAGCAGGCGTTGGCTTACTCGGTGGTGCTGCCATGGGAGCCATGAATTCCTCTGGCAAGCAAAATCAAGCACAGGTTCAATACAACATCGCCTATCAGCAGTGCATGTATTCCAAAGGCAATCAAGTGCCTAGCTACCCAACTCAAAACTATGGTGGCAGTGGTGCAAGCAACAATGGTTACAACATTCCACAAGGCAAACCACCGATGCCTCCAGGTGGATTCAGACCCATTCAGTAAATCTTCCTACTGAAATTAAACCTCAACCGGCGGATGCGTTTTCTCAAAACGCGCCGCTGTTTTTCTAAAGAGGTAGAGCAAAAGCAGTGCAGCTAATCCCAGACTCATACTGTTGCCAGCCCAAAAGCCATTGGCGCCTTGCAAAAACTCGGGGGTATTGCCAAGGACATTAAAGCCCATCAGGTAGCCGCCGCCTAGACCTACGCCCCATAGTGATCCTGCATAAATCAGCATAGGCCAGAAGGCAATGCGATAGGCTCGTAGAATAAATGCCGCAGTAATTTGTAGAGCATCAAAGACTTGATAAAAAGCGATAAACAAAAAGAGCGGAATGGAAAATACTTTCACCTCTTCTGGTGGATCGTAAAGATCTAGCAACTGCACTCTAAAAATCCAGACTGCAACGCCAATCAAAACACACAAAGTCGTGGTGAAGAAAACTGATGACCAACCAATCTCCTCGGCGCGCTCTTGCTTATTTGCGCCAATAGATTGAGAGACTAGCGTCATCGTTGCAATCGAAAGGGATAGGGGCACCATATAAATGACAGTTCCCATATTGGCCACAATTTGATGGCCCGCTAAAGCGGTAGTGCCTAGACGTGCAATAAACAGTGACATAAAGGTGAAGGAGGTCACCTCAATCAAATAGCTCAAGCCGATTGGTGCGCCTAGCTTTAGCAAGGTCCAGATACGGTGCCAGTCAGGCCAACTAAAGCGAGCAAAAATTTTGAATGGCTTGTAGAAGCTATCGAAAAGCACAAAGCCCAGCGTGATGATGAGCCAGAACCAATTAATGATGATAGTAGCCACGGCGCAGCCAGGCCCACCCATACCTTCAATACCAAAGCCGCCATAAATAAAGAGGAGATTGAGTGGGAGTTTTAAACCCAAGCCAATCAGTTGCACTACGGTAATAACGGCTGGTCTAGACACCGCATTGTGCAGAGCCATTAAGACGCGCATTGCCATGCTGGCAGGTAAACCAATGGCAAGGATATTGAGATACAGCTTCGCTTTACCCTCAATGTCTGGCGTTACTTGAGAGATTTGCAGAAGGTGATCAGCATTGAGCAGAATGGCGCCACCCAATATAGTCAGACCTAAGGCTAGCCAAGTAGCTTGACGCACTTCCTCACCAATCTCGCCAAAACGTTTTGCACCAAAGAGTTGCCCTGCAATTGGGGCGAGGGCAGAGATTACGCCCGTGAGGCCAACATAGATACTGATAAAGATAGCCGATGCCATTGCAAGAGCGGCTAAGTCATCAGCGGAATAGCGTGCTGTCATAGCGGTGTCTAAAACACCAAACGTAATAACTGCTAGCTGACCAATCAGTAATGGGCCAGCCAGTTTTAGTAGAGAGGGGATATCCTCGCGCAAACGCGATAATTTAAAGTGCAACACGTTTTATTCTTTACCGGCAGGGGTAATTTGATAAAGGCGCAGACGCTCATCACGGTCAGAGGCGCGGCGATCTTCCCAAAGCAATTCAATTTTCTTTTTATTGAGGCTGGCGTATGCCTTGGCCTCTAGGGAGCTGTGAGTCAGCATGAGATTGCAGCTTGCATCGTCACGCAAAGGAAGTTTTGTGAAATAGCTAAATGAAGCTAGCTGAGCGGAGCCTAGGTTAGTGGTGTCAATACATCCAGGCGTATTGGCAATAATCGTTTCAAGACGATCAGAAACGTAGCGATAGGTCTTGGCGTAATTGATAGTTGGCAGCCATAAAGTCATCAACAGAACCCACATTAAGGTAGTGCCAGAGGCCGAGATGATGAGGCAACGCCAGATTTCTTTTGGAGCACGAGAAGTTCTCCAGCGCACAATCGCTAACCATACGCCGGTAATAATTAGGGCAATCACAAAGCCAATGTAATCAAACTGCGCCTGAAAACCTGGCAAGACTCTGGCTAAGTTAGCGGCAGTAGATTCTGGGAAGCCAGTGACCTTGGCAAGCCAAATAATCCAAATAGCCAAGGCGATCATGGTGAAGCTAAACATCGCAAACCAATCAATGAAGCTAATGAGGCTGCGCCTGAGAATCGGCAGACTAAATGCGGCAATGATCGACAAGCTTGGAATCAAAATGATGAGGTCATGTTCGTTTGCCTCTAAGCGGAACAGAACATAAATCAAGCAACCAATAAATAAACTCAGCGGAATGCAAAGGTGAGGAGCGCGCCATTGGCCCGCTTCTTTAACTCGACCCCAGTGGGCAAGGGAGATGATGGCTAATGGCCAAACTGGCCAAGCATAAGCCCAGAAGTTGACGCTCAAAAATCCCAGAGATTCAACGGAAGGGGTAACGCGCATTTCTGGCATATTGCGCCAACCTTCTTCGGCGATATGGCGCCACTCGGGCGTGATGTTGCCCAAATACCAAAGCGCAGGCCAAACTGCAAAACCAATCAGACCTAAAACCGTGCTGGTTAAAGTCCAACGAAAGCGTAGCTTCGCGTTACTGGCAATCACTGCAATGATGGTGGAGCTGACGATGATGAGGCTGAGCGTGAGATTGCTCGAGAGGGCAACGATCGCAATGCCAAGGCCTGTCCACAGGCCAC
>JACCED011321230.1_pt1 | contig 11719 bp, 10 predicted proteins | sample 7455021 | NCBI WGS metagenome assembly JACCED01 (sample SAMN15323456, study PRJNA562643) | freshwater metagenome | isolation source: river surface water | place: USA:Blue River Watershed | collected 2017-08-19
CACAAACGGGCACTGCCCGTGTTTCCATCTGCTCCCAGAATCCAACTCCGTCAAAAAAGGACAGACGCTCACGCCCCACACTCGCGAAAGCTTCCACGAGCCCACCAGAATCAGACACAACCAACATACAGAGAACGATCATCCCAATGATGATAAAAATGCCTTGGAAGAAATCCGTAGCCACATCAGCCCTCAAGCCGCCTGTCGCGGTGTATAAGATCGCCACGGCCGCGCCGATACATATCCCAGCCTGCATTCCAACGCCCGCAGTAGAGTCGAAAACCTGACCGAATGCACGGATCTGCGCGGCCGCCCAAAGAATCGATGTCGGCACCATCAACAGAACCGCCACGCGTTCCACTCCAATGGAGTATCTCCGCCGAAACAAATCAGCCAGAGTCGTGAATCCGCGCTTCCAAAGCGGCGCAGCAAAAAAAGCCCCCATCACAAGCAGACAAGCCCCATATGCGAAGGGATCCACTGCAGCGCCCGCCAATCCATGCTCGTAGACCTTCGCGGAGGCACTCACACAACTTTCCGCGCCGAACCAAGTCGCGAACACACTGAATGCCGCCAACGGCAATCCAAGACTCCTCCCAGCCAGAAGATAATCCTCCTCGCTCCTCATTCGGCCGGACACGAGCAACCCAAGAAGAAGCTGAACAACAACGTAGGCCACTACTCCAAGGAGAAGCAGATTCATGGAGCCGAAAAAATTACCGCCTCCCGCTCTTGTGAGCATCTTTGGCGCATTTTATGTGAAGTCATCTGAATCCGGTGATCTTGCCCCAAACCAACACTAGATCGCCCTCATCACGCGCATCAACTCCCGGCCTTCCCGCCCAGGATACGCCCGCTCTGGATCCCACTCGTGCACCAACTCAAAAGCCCCCGATCTCAGAAAGAGAGAATTCAGCTGCCGCTTGGTCACGCCAAAAGGCGGGCCTGCCTCCGGATCAGGCAACCCGGGATCCAAAAAGAAAATTGCAGCAAGCTCGCCGCCCTTTTTAAGGGCGCTCCGAACAGCCGAAACATAGTCCTTTCGTCGCCGCATTGGAATTGCACAAAAACACGTGTGCTCCCACACCCAGTCGAATACTCCGCGGAGTTCGCGGGGCAAACTGAACAAATCCGCATTTAAAAACACTTCGCGACCGCGCTTTTTGAATCTGCGCGCTCTCGCCAGCGCCGTCGGGGAGATATCAACTCCGACCACGTTTACTCGATGCTGCGCGGCGATGGCGCGCACGTCATGACCAAGTCCACACCCCGGCACAAGAACGCGTCCGCGCATGGGTGCAGCCTCCAAGAAATCCACCAACCCTGGCGAAGGTGCGCCCTTGTCCCACGGTGTTTGCCTGCTTTTGTATGCTCCATCCCAGTCCATTCATCGAGCAGAGACTCACCAGAAGGACGAGGCAAGCCCGTAGATTAAAAACAACACCCACCACTGCACCCGCCAACGTTAAAAGGTTGGACCTCCCTCAATCGGTGAGGTTTTTTAGGTGATATTCATTCGCCCACACACCCGAATATCAACACGCGATTTGCCATGTCCGTTCGCTTGATTGTCACACGCCAGAGCCTGCAATTCTTGGCTGAAAAAATGGAGCTTCATCAGAACCAAAAAATCGCCGCACAAAAGGAAGCGAAAGTCGCAAAGGAATGGGGGGATCTGAGCGAGAACGCCGAATACAAAGCGAGTAAAGAAAAGTTCCGCCTCGCCGGGCGTCTCCAGCAACGCATGGTCCGCGACCTGAAGAAACTTGAGACTTCGGGCTACGAAATTGTGGACCCGATTGACTGGACAAAAACGCCGTCTCCAGTCACCGAAGTCGCCGTTGGCACTATCGCGAGGGTGGCCCAGCGTGGATACACCGAGGACTACCTCATCGTCGGCGCGAAAGACCAGCACCTGCCGATGGAGGGCCACATTGTTCCCGTGCCCTACACCTCGCCACTAGGGCAAGCTTTGCTGGGGGCATCCGCAGACTCGCGTGTGCAAGCCTCCATCGCTGGTGAAATGCGCACCCTCGAAGTCGGACCACTCCGGGCGCCAAACCTTGAGGAGGTCTGCCAGCTTTACCCGGATCTACTGCATTCCCTCTAGCCGCTCAATTCTGAGCGCATCGCGAGCGCTAACCGATCCACACTTTCAGGCGGCGCGGAACCCCACGGAATTTTGCCGTCGCAAGGAAATGCCATCCGGGTGGACTCACCCTCGATTCTCCGGTTGCACACTCACCGGAGAGTTGTCATAGTCTCGGTGGTTGGTGGAATCGCGCTCCGCATCTGGCCCTAGTCAAGCTTTGCGTGGGTTCCCCAGCAACTCAGAGAAAGCCGAAGTGGCGGAATGGCAGACGCGCTAGACTCAAAATCTGGTATCCGCAAGGGTGTGTGGGTTCGAGTCCCACCTTCGGCACCCCTCGGGAAACATTGAGAAGGCAAAAACTGGTCGTCCAATTGCTTGCAGGATATGGGACGACAAGGGGGGAGGGGACGGCACGAGCCAGCGGAACTGAAAATGACCGGGCCGCTTAAAGTTCTAGGTTACCTCAGCACGCTCCGTTGACATTTTTATCAGGCCAAGTAGGATTTTCGCATGATCAGGGTACTCTCGTTCTTGCTGATACTTCCTTTGCTTTGCACGCAGGCTTGGGCAATCCGCGGGGGACCCTATGACGGCTTGCAATGGAGAGGACTCTCTGCACTTGCAGGAACGTACGGAGTGGCAATGAGGGGCATGCGAAAGGACGCTACAACAAACGAGTGGAGCACTAAAACAACGGAGAGGGTCTCTGATTTAGCCAATCCCTCAGCATCAGAATTTCATGACCCCGACCCCAGCGTTGACGACGTTGTGAGCACAACAGCGGTGCTTTACTTAACCGTGCCCGCCAATGGGATCTGCAGTGGGCAGATTTTACTTTTTCACAAAGGGCTCATGTATTTTGGGTCAACCACGGGGATGGTCGAGCGTCGCAGCATGAAAATCACCTTACTCAGCGAACTGTCACACTACTCTGTCTATTCTGGGGCGACCTATACTCAACGTACTTCATTAGACATAACCAGCGGAAGCGCTCAGGGATCTCAAGTTGGTATCACAGCCATCCCGCGCGCTATTTTAGACTTCATGCTCGCCGGGCAAATCGATCTTGATATCAGCATGGATTATTACACGGGCTTGGTCAACTTGGACGGATTCGCGAACTACGTCGAGGTCGGATCAAACCAGAATACCACTCAAACTTTTCGTCGTTCGATATTGAGAGACTTGACGGAAGTCACCGAGACTAACGGGGTTTTAAACACTACTAGCAACCCAGTGCAGAACGTTGTTCCGACACCTGAAGTCAACCAAACAATTTCAGGGACTGGGACTCGTAATGATGACGTAACGCTGTTCAACGGCGTGAAGCTCAAGGCAACCGGCGCAAGACAATCAACAGACGTGATCCCGGCACAAGCGTTTATTGCTCCATCTGCTGGAACAAGCTGGCAGATAGGCATTCCCGTCGCAGGTGGGAGCTAAACGCCTCACAATCGTGAGCTCGCGAGCCACCCAAGCAGGACGTCAGCATATCACACCATAACTTTTTGAGAGTTCGCTCGCTCAAACAGCCGGGATTCACGCTGCTGGAAGTCACGTCAGTAGTGCTTGTGATCGCAATTTTAGCTGCCATTGCAGCCCCAGTTTATTCGAGCTTACAAGCTAAAGCGCAACGCCTCAAGTGCGGGGAAAACGTGAAATCCGTCGGCTTGGCAATGTCCGCTTACTTGACCGACCACCAAAAGTGGCCCCAGATAACCGCCGATCCCTCCCGCTCTGCGGCGTCAGGAACGGACTCTCCAGAAGCCATTCAATGGATTGCAATTCTGACTCCCTACAGCATATCGGAATCGAACTGGCGTTGCCCCACGATCGAAAGCCAGATTCGAGGCAGCGGAAATAAAAATGCATTGAAAGCTAAGCGTATCGACTACGCTCCAACTACATTCGGCTCCGATCCGGATGCACCAAGAAAATGGCCGAAACACCCATGGTTGGTTGAGCGCGGCGCCCCTCACGGGACTGGGCCTTGGATTCTTTTATCGGACGGAAGTCTTGTAACTTTCGAAGACATTTTCGCTAAATAAGAGTGAAACGAACTGGAGATTAGCTTTCCAAAGAATCCCAACTTATGGGTACCATCCGACGATGCTAAGCGAACTGGTTGGACGGATCGTTTCTTCGACAGATCCAAACTGCCTCCTCAAATTCCTCTGGAACTTTGGCTTCAAAACGCTTGTCAGCGTCGAGCGATTCAAGTCCCGCATCCGGCGAGGGGAGTACTTTCCAGCTTTTCTCTACATATCGATCCTAAACTCCTGCAATCTTCGCTGCCAAGGATGCTGGGTGGACGTCGAAGCAGAGCGATCAGAACTGGATGTGGACGCAGTCTCAAAACTCATCACAGAGGCAAAAACTCAGGGCAACCGCTTTTTCGGGATTTTAGGCGGTGAACCATTCCTGCATCCGGGACTACTCGAGATCTTGGAGCGCCATCCAGACTGTTATTTCCAGATATTCACCAACGGACAGTGCATCACACCGAAGATTGCAAGGCGCCTGACCGAACTCGGAAACGCCACACCTCTGATTTCAATCGAGGGCCGCGAGATTGTAAGTGATCAGCGGCGAGGCAACGTGGATGTTTACCAACGCACACTGCGAGGCCTCGACGCCTGCATTGCAGCCGGCTTGCTCACAGGCGTTTCCACCTCGGTGTGTCAAACAAACATCACCGAGCTTTTAAGCGTCCAATGGCTGAACGAACTTATCCGCCGCGGTGTGCATTACGTCTGGTACCACACTTATCGGCCCGTCGGCCCTAAAATGAACCCGCAACTTGCCTTGAACGAAGACCAACTCGTACAGGTGCGCCAGTTTGTGGTCGAAATGCGCGCCAGCATGCCGATCGGAATCGTCGATGCATATTACGGGCACGACGGCAAAGCGCTGTGCCCGATGTCAACCGGCATCTCCCACCACATCAGCCCTTATGGCGACGTGGAGCCCTGCCCGATCCTTCAATTCGCCAAGGAAGACATCAGGGACCCGCGAGGTATCGTTGAAACCATTCAATCCTCGCAATTTCTGAAAGACTTCAGAGAGCTCACCGCCAGCGCGACCCGCGGATGCGTCGTGCTCGAGCGCCCGGACCTTGTCCGCGAATTGGTGTCAAAGCACTCAGCAAGAGACACAACCGTCCGAAGGTCCGCGATGGCAGAAATTGAGCTTATGCAACCACGCCTGAGCCAATGGCTGCCCGGCCGTGAAATTCCCGAAAAACACTGGCTTTACAAATTCGCCAAAAAATTCTGGTTCAACGACTTCAACGCTTACAAACAGCTCCCAAAAAATAGCAAGCCGGAAGCCCTCGCTCGCCAAACGAGGCCCGCGGCCTGAGAAACTTACGCCTCAAAAAGTTCGCAGGAGTAAATTCCAAGCGATTTTACGAGGTTCACCTGCGGTTTAGTCTGACATTCAGGCTGCATCTAGCCTAAGCTTCTCTTGGTTGTTGCGTTGTTCCATTTGCCCCCCTCATCCCGTATGTCCGCCCCCGCGCCTGTTGTTGAATCCGAAGTGAAGCCTACCACGCCGCCCGTGCAGTTCGCTCTCCCCCGCCCAGTGCCAGTGCAGCGGTTTCGCAGTCCAAAGAAAAACATCCCCCAAACCCCTCAGGAGCGGAATGCGATCCTCCTAGCGGTTAGAGCGTATGTGGAGCGTGAAAAGCCAGTCCCTCCGCTTCCATCGTCCGAATTACGCTCCCACGCGGAGTTGCTCGTGGCAAAACTCGGGATTGCGCCCATCTACACCGACTACACCGGGGTCTTGATCAATAACGAGCTCTGGCGGGAATCCCTCGCCGCCGTACCTTACGAGAGACGCCTTTTGTTGATCCCGAAGTGCCTGCGCGTTGAAAGCAAATGCCCTGCACCATTCGATGAATTCGGGCTGCTATGCAAGCAGTGCGGACTCTGCTCAATCCAAGACCTGCAAAATGAGGCTGAGCGGTTGGGCTATGCGGTGCTGGTGGCCGAGGGATCGGCGATCGTGATGTCGCTGATTCAAACGGGCAAAATCGAGGCTATCGTCGGCGTCAGTTGCCTGAGTGTTTTAGAGCGTGCTTTCCCGTACATGGAGGCCGCTGCAGTCCCTGGTGTGGCAGTTCCGCTGCTGCAGGATGATTGCATCGACACGACCGTGGATCTTGATTGGGTGTGGGATTACATTCATCTCACCAGCGATGACAAAACGCGCCGCATGGATCTAGGAGCGCTCCGCGAGGAGGTTGACTTCTGGTTCACTCCGCTATCGCTGGATTCAATCATGGGCCCCGCCAAAGGCGAGTGCGAGGTTCTGGCTCGAGAATGGCTTCAAGGCGCGGGGAAACGCTGGCGTCCATTCCTCTCTGTAGCAGTCTATCAGGCGCTTCAACAGGAACCGGGAAACGCCGCTCCGGATTCGCTGAAAAAAATCGCAGTTGCGGTGGAATGCTTCCACAAAGCATCACTCATTCACGATGACATCGAGGACGGAGACGCGTCGCGCTACGGGGAAGCCACGCTGCACGAAGCACACGGCGTTGCAATCGCGCTAAATGTTGGTGACCTACTCATAGGCGAAGGATATAGACTTTTGTCGGAGAGCGGGTTCTCCCCCGAGCAACGGGTGGAAATGTTGCGTATTGCGGCACAAGCACAGCGGGACCTATGCCGGGGCCAAGGGGCTGAGCTCGCATGGACCAAATCACCACGCCCGCTCAGCTCGTTGGAAGTGCTCGAGATTTTTGAGAAAAAAACATCTCCTGCCTTTGCTGTTGCGCTTCACCTTGGAGCACTCGCGGTTGGCTCGGATGCCCACACCAAGATTGAGAAGGTGCTTCAGCAGTACAGCCGCGCCCTCGGCATCGCTTATCAAATCAGGGACGATCTGGACGATTTCTCCCCCGGCAACGCGAACGCCTCGGACGATCTTCAAGCAGCCCGTCCCGGGCTGGTGCTTGCGGCGGGTTGGGAGCGGGCGAATGGCGGCTCGAAAACCATCTTGGAAACGCGCTGGCGGCGCGAGACTACGCACGAATTGGATACCATCCGGAAGGCACTCGCTGAATCAGGGGCACTCGATCGGTGCTCTGATCTGCTGGAGCGCTACAAAGAGGAAGCGATCCGCGCACTCGCAGAGCTTGAAAACGCAAGCCTCAAAGGGCTGCTGCGGAGAGTTTTGGGTAAAATTTTTAACGACACCGAAATTAAAGGGTGGTGCAAAGAGTTCGAAGCTGCCAACGGAAGGATATCTCCTCCCCTTCCCCAATAAGCCTGGACCTAAATTCTTGCGGAACGCCACTCAGCCTACGATGCTGTCGAGGTTATCGGAGTCTGTCCGCAGGCAAAAAAACATACCTGTCTGGCAGATTCGAACTTCATGACATCCCCATGAAAACCTTCCGCTTCATTTCTTACCTGTCGTTGCTCGCCCCTCTTTGTTGGGTCTGTGATGTCCACGGCGCCCCTTCGCGCACATCCCGAAAACCGAAAGACGCGGCAAACGCCGAGGCTCCCAAGGAGCGTCCTCCAGAGGACCCTGCGGCGCTGGCGCCTCCGATGGATAATTCTCCACCCATCAAACCCGTCGAACGGCTGAGTAAGGAAGATTTGTCCGCCGCTTTCTTCATTGAGGCTCTATCGCCATACGGGACATGGCATGAAATTGAGGGTTACGGTCATTGCTGGAAACCTAAAGTGGATTCAAAATGGAGACCGTACACCCTCGGTAGTTGGATTTACTCGAACCATGGCTGGACTTGGCTGAGTTCAGAAAATTTCGGTGATATCGTCTACCATTATGGACGATGGCTGCGCCTCCAACCGCAGGGGTGGTTCTGGGTTCCTGACCTTGAATGGGCTGCTTCGTGGGTGAGTTGGAGATACGGAAGCCGCTATGTGGGCTGGGCGCCCATCCCCCCAGAGGTGAAATGGAACCACACCACGGGAATCGGAACGTGGGTAGATCGAGATTACAAGTTGGGTCCCGACAACTACGTCTTCTGCGAAGTCACGGATTTTGGGAATAAAGATCTCCAAAAAGTCCTGCTCCCAGAGAGCACTAACCCAACGAGCGTGATGCACTCGGTGAACACCACTAACCTCTCGGGCTTCAAAATATCGTCCTCCGAATACACTACATTCTCAGGGGGCCCCTACTATGATTGGCTCGCCTCGAGGAGCACGGCGCCTATTCCATGGGTGAAGATTAAGAAGGAGGGCAGCCTTGTAAAGTTCCGCGAACAACTCCAAGTCGCATCTGAAAACTCGAGTTCCGGTCCTGCAGTATTCAAAAGTATTCTTGAGAACCAAACCCTCACAGTCATGGCACCGCGGTGGGAAATCCTGGTTGACCCACGCAGAGCTGACGCTTTGGGGTTTTCACTGCCTGAAAAGAATGAGAACCAGAAAAAAATCGTTTGGAGCGAGGGTGAGACTACGGAACGAAAGCCAAATCAAAAAGACACCACTGAGCATGGCACGTCTATCCGAACCCCAAAACTCTTAAGAGGCTGGGAATCCATCTCCAACGACGAAGAAAAGCGTTCGCTACAGTCCAAAGTCGCGCGAGAAGTCGCGGGCCTCAGCGCTCAGCTCAATCCGGCAAGACCTTTTGATCCAAAAAAAGATATTCCCAGCAAAGCGAAGTAGATCCCATTCTGTAAAACATGGGCATTCCTTCCGCCCGAGAACTCTAGTTCTTCGCGCGGACTTCGTAGCAGTGAATCAACTCTTGGTCGCGCAAGTATAAACGCCCATTGCTCACCACTGGATGCGTCCAGACCTTGCCGTCCGGTTTACGCTGGGTTGTTTGAGGATCGATCTTGAAGCGCGACGCTTCACTCCATGCCTGAGACGAGGCTTCAACGAGCGCTACCACTCCGGAGCTCTCCTCCAATAAATAAAACATCCCATCCGCGCAATGGATCGCACCTTTCCCGAGGGATTTTTCAGCCCATTTCACTTCACCGCTCTTCCAGTCCAAACAGGACCATCCAGCTTTGTCCGAGTAGCCGTACAAATGGTCTTTAAAGAGAATCACTCCACCGTGGTGGTTGATCATGTTGGTGTTGGTCCACACATCACTGACTGAATTATCGGAGGCGACCCGCACTTGCTTGCAGCCCACGCCGTACCCGCTGCTGATGAACACCTCGTTGCCCTTCTGAATGGGGGTCGGAATCACCGCGGTCTTTCCCTGCCAGTCGGACAGCCAGAGCTTCGCGCCGCTGCGAGCGTCGACGCCGCCAACATGCTGCATCGTCAACGCAATGATCTGACGCCCCCCATTTAAATCAACCGCGATCGCGGATGAGTACTGCGCGCCATCAGTCCAGTCTGCGGTCTGCCAGATTTTCTCTCCCGTCGTTTTATTAAGCGCGACAAGCGTTCCCTTTTCGCCGCCCGGCATGCAGATCACCTTGTCGCCATCCACGAGAACACTCTCGGTGTATCCCCAGCCCGGAATCTTACCACCGAAGTTTTTCATCTCCGCACTCCACACCGACTTCCCATCCGCCGCACTCACGCAAATCAAATACCCCTGACCGCTCATCGCATAGACATGACCTCCATCCACAGTCGGAGTTGCGCGAGGCCCATCGCCCCACTTGTTTTTCAAAATCGGCCCCACCGGCGTCGACCATTTCACCGCTCCCGTCTCCGCATCAAAGGCAAGCAGCAGTTCCATGTCCTCTTTGAGTCCCATGGTGTAAAGCACTCCCTTCACAATCGAGTATCCGGAGTAACCCAACCCTGCCTCGGCAGTAGACCACAATTTCCTAGGCCCCCCCTCGGGCCATTTTTTCAATAGGCCAGTTTCGGTCGACACATCGCTGAAATCCGAACCACGCCACCGAGGCCAGTCAGCCGCTGAAGCTTTCATCCCGCCCGCAATTAATACTCCAGACAAAATCACTTTATAAACTTCTGCTCTCATATCAACGTGTGCTCTCTTTATTTTGAAACTCTGCTTTGTGACAAATGCTACGACGCAAACAACTGACTCATTCTCTGCGATAAAAACTTCAACCTCTCCGCATCACCTCCGGGAACCTCGGCAACCCCGTACCCCTCGTAGCCGGCACCGTCGAGCGCCTTCATGACCGCCGCCCAATTCACCTCCCCTTCCCCCAATTCAACATTGAAGCCCTTGCGCAACCCCTCGGCATTCGCCTTCGCGTTGCTGAATTCCTTGATGTGCACGTTAACAATCCGCTTTCCAAGAATCGCGGGCCAGTGCTCTGGCCATCCATAAACAACTGCGTTTCCCACATCGAAATGCCATCCCACCCAAGGGCTGTTGATCTCCTCCAAAAACCGCAAAGCCTCCACAGGATTCGTGATGAACTGATTCCACACATTCTCAACGGCAATATGGCAGCGCGCTTTCTCCGCATCCTCAATACAACGACGTATCCCCTCGATCGAACGGCTCCAGCAATCCTTGTAATTCACCGCCTGATTCACAACGCCGGGCACCAGCAACACCCTCTTGCACCCAATTTCTCCGCTCTGCCTTAGCGCAAATTGAAGTCCTTTCACCGTTTTCTCTCTCTTGCCTGCATCCGGATCAGACAATGGAAAGCTCCAATGCGGCGTACAAATCACACCTGCGATCTCCAGACCGCTTGCATTCCTCGCTTCGTTCAGCAGATCTGTGGTCAACGCATCATCAGGCAGGTTTACTTCGACGCCATCGAACCCAGCGTCACGCGCCATTTTGAACTGATCGAGCACCGACGCGCCCGGCGCCTTGATCATGCGTAAATTAACGGCCTTCTTTAGGGCGCGACGCACCCCACTTTTTGAAGTTTCAGCCGCAAAAACACGCTGGCGGCTGTCTGTGAATGCCGCAGCCGCAACGGCTGTGACACCTCTCGTTAAAAAATCGCGCCGTTTCATAGGGGGGGAGTTCTGCTAATGAGTCCTGCTCGGAAACGGCAGAACCGCCTCCCTGCTATCCAACAACAGGCACGGCTGCAACGAGACATTTCATTTTTTCACCAGTCCCCGTTGACAAACGCGTCCGCTGAAGTGCCCGCTAGGGCGCCCCGTACGCGCCCACCAAGTACTCCAAAAGAACCAACTCAGTTTCAGGTGCAACAACGGCGCCGTACTTTGAGCGCATTTTTTCGATGGACGCCTTCCACGCGTTCCGCCCCAGAGGTGGCTGGGTGGTGATGTACTCGGCAGAGTGACACTGCAAACATTGGGCCATCACAATTTCGGCTCCCGGAACAACGCGGAACGCAGAAGTCTCCGGCGGCAGCACAATCTTCAGCGGCTCCGCACACGCAGAGAAAGCAAAGAAAACGAGTGATCCCGCGAGTAAGTGTAGCGGCAGCTGTTTCATTGGGACACTCTTATAAGGTTTGGCCCTCGATGCATGCTCATCGTAGCACCTCCACACGGACTTTCTCAACCACATTCCGCATGTATCCGGCCGGATTCCAGAGCGCGTCCATCGGCTGCGACTCCCCCAACCGGTTGGTAGCCTTCACCAACAATTCCAACCGACCCGGTCGCGATGGGATGAAGGGTAGATGCCATTCGCGGAACGAATACCGACCCAAATCAGCCCCGAGCGTCGCAGCCTTCCAACTTTGACCGCCGTCGTTTGACACAA
>JACCED011640828.1_pt1 | contig 11719 bp, 13 predicted proteins | sample 7455021 | NCBI WGS metagenome assembly JACCED01 (sample SAMN15323456, study PRJNA562643) | freshwater metagenome | isolation source: river surface water | place: USA:Blue River Watershed | collected 2017-08-19
GTCGATAGCCTCAATGTCTCCGTTGCCGCCGGTGTTTGCCTGTTTGAGGCGGTGCGTCGCCGACGGGTCTGAGTTAGCGCCCGAGACTGCGGGCGTGCTCCACATCGGCCGGGTTTTTCTCGTCGGTGTAGAAGTGGGCGGGGCGATTCGATAGGCTGTCGCCATTTCGACAGAGCACTTCGACATTGGCCAGAGGCCGATCCTTGTGCAGCACTTCCACAGCGCAACGGCTGTACACGGACTCGATCGTCGCCAGCACATTACGGGCGTAATCGCTCTGTAATTTGCTATCGAGAATCAGGTTGGCCAGCATCACCCCATCTGCCTTTAAAACGGCGCGTGTATCACGCCAGAATTCGCGTGTGACCAGATGGCTGGGGATGTTGTGATGCGAGCTGTAAACATCCACGACAACCACATCAAAACGTGGGGCGCTGTCATGCGCGGCACGGGCGACAAAGTGGCGGGCATCGTCCACGATAAATTGGCCGCGAATCGGTTCATGCAAAAACTGTTGCTCGGCAATCTGTTTGATCGCCGGATCAATATCGACATAGAGGTAGCGGTTGGCCGGTTCCCGATGGGACAACGTAAAACCACCGGCACCCAGGACCAGGATATCGCGATCCTTCAATCCAAGATCCTGAAGGAGTGTGCGACGGAGGTAGTTAATGTAGCGTGCATAACGGCTTGGCTCGCCATCGCCAATGAGTGACGCGGTAGAACTGTTGACCTTGAAGACGCGGATCTCGTCGCCTTCCGGGCTCTGTGTATTGATGACGCTGTAGTCGGCGTACGCGGTCTCCGTCACGCTGGGGCTATTACCGGCAAACTCATCTCGGACAGCTGCTGTATTAAGACCGATAGCCAGGGCGACGGCCACAGCCACAGTGACCCAAGAGCGCCAGCGGGAGCGCTGGCGTGGCGGTGATATCTGAAGGCACACTGTGCCAACCAGAAGAAGCAGCGCACATAAGACCACGGCGGCCGAAATCCCCAGCCATTGCATGACCAGTAGTGACAAACCCAGTGAGCCGAGGAAAGAGCCCAGCGTCGACCAGTAAAGCGCCAGACCGCTGGCTTCGCCCGTGCGCTTGCTCTGCATCAGGTTGGTGAGCGCTGGCACCGTTTGGCCGAGTAGCCAGGCAATCGGGCAGAGAATCCCGCCAACCAGCATGCTGTAGGCGAACCAGACGGGTTCAACGTGGGTAAACAGTCCGTTGACAAAGGGCGTTGAAAAACCAATGCCCAACAGTAATGCCGAGATCAGAAAATTACGGGCGACAACAGAAAGGTAGCGATCACTGATCCGTGCACCGGCTGCATACCCTAATGCCAGCGCCAAAAGAAAAAAACCAATCGTAGGGGCTGTAACGACAATCGAACTGCCCACATGCGGCACCAGGCGGCGCAGGGCAACAATCTCGGCCCCGAGGGAACAGAAGCCCTCGATAAAAACGAGAACCGGGATCAGGAGCGCAGACATGCCCCGATGTTACAGGAGCATGCCGGCGCCGACGGTATTGTTGGTTGCTTCGTCAATCAGAATGAAGGCACCCGTACCGCGGTTCTGCGCATAGGCATCACAGCAGATCGGTTGCGCCAGGCGCAGATTGATACGGGCGATATCGTTCATCTGTAGCTGGGCCGGTGCGGCATCTTCGGCCAGCGTATTGATGTCCAGACGGAAGGGGATATCGGCGATCTTGGCCTTAACCGTGCGTGTGGTCTGGCGCAGGGCATAGGTACGGGCGCGATCCAGTGGATTCTCGGACAGCCAGCAGACCATGGCCTGGGCCTCTTTCACCACGTGCGGGGCGGTATCCGGATGCGCCAGCATGTCACCGCGCGAAATATCGATCTCATCAGCCAGGCGAATCGTCACCGATTGCTCCGCGACGCCTTCGCTTAAATTAATGCCACCGATCTCGACATGGGTGACGGTGCTGCGCTGGCCTGAAGGCAGGGCAACGACCTCATCGCCCGGGCGAACCACGCCGGAGCTGATGCGGCCCATGAAACCACGATAGTCGTGTAACTCCGGGTTGGCAGAATCTTGCGGTCGGCAGACTAGCTGCACAGGCATACGGAATAATTCATGATGCGTTGGCGTTTCGCTGTGACTGGTGCCAGCGCTCTCCAGAATGTCGAGCAGGGTCGGACCTTTATACCAGTTCATGGCCTCGCCACGGTCGACGATCATGTCGCCCTCCAAGGCTGACATCGGCACGTAGCGCACTGATTCCAGACCAATCGTCGCGGCGACGTCGGCAAATTCTTCCTGCAGCTTGGCAAACACCTGGGCATCATAGTTGACCAGATCCATCTTGTTGATGGCAACCACCACCTGCGGAATGCCCATGAGTTGGCAGACCTTGGCGTGACGGCGTGTCTGGGTCAGGATGCCGCGCCGTGCATCGACCAGAATGATGGCCAGGTCGGCGGTCGAAGCGGCCGTCACCATGTTACGCGTATATTGCTCGTGGCCTGGTGCGTCTGCAATGATGTACTTGCGGGTGCCGGTGGAAAAGTAACGGTAGGCCACGTCAATGGTGATGCCCTGTTCACGTTCAGCCTGCAGGCCATCGGTGAGCAGCGAGAGATCAACGCTTGAGAGGCCACGACGTTGCGAGGTGCGCTCCAGATTGGTCAGCGTATCCACCAGAATGGCTTTGGTATCAAATAGAAGGCGGCCAATCAGCGTACTCTTACCGTCATCGACGCTGCCGCAAGTCAGAAAGCGCAGCAGGCCGTGGTCTTCAGTTCGGGTTTGGGGGGTGGCTTGGCTCGTCATCAGAAGTAGCCCTCTTTCTTACGTTGTTCCATGGCGGCTTCGCTGGCCTGGTCATCCAGACGTGTGGCGCCACGCTCACTAATGGTCGTGCCGGCGGTTTCGGCAATAATCTTTTCGATGTTGTCGGCGTCGCTTTCCACCGGCGCCGTGCAGCTGATGTCACCAACGGTGCGGAAGCGCACCTGCAGATCGATGATGGTTTCACCCGCTTTAGCCGGGGTCAGGTCGGTAATCGGCACGATGCCATTGCCCCGGCGCACGATCGGGCGTGTGTGGGCAAAGTAGATTGACGGCAGTTCGAGCTTCTCGCGCTCGATGTACTGCCATACATCCAGCTCGGTCCAGTTCGAAATCGGGAAGGCGCGCATATGCTCGCCCTTGTGCACACGGGCGTTGTACAGGTCCCATAATTCCGGGCGCTGGTTCTTTGGGTCCCACTGACCGAAGTCATCACGGAAACTGAAGATACGTTCTTTAGCGCGGGCCTTTTCTTCGTCACGACGTGCACCGCCGATCAGGCAATCAAATTCAAACTCTGCAATCGTTTCAAGTAGCGTGACCGACTGGTGACGGTTGCGCGACTCATCAGCTGACTTGAGCACGATCGTGCCGCGCTTCATGGAGTCTTCCAGTGAGCGCACGACGAGACGTTCGCCCAGTTCGGCCGCGCGACGATCACGGAAGTCGATGACTTCCGGGTAGTTGTGCCCGGTATCAATATGGACCAGTGGAAACGGAAACTTCGCCGGACGGAACGCCTTTTCGGCGATGCGCAGCATGCAGATCGAGTCTTTGCCGCCCGAGAAGAGGAGGGCAGGGCGCTCACATTGGCCGGCAACCTCGCGCATGATCTGGATAGCTTCCGCCTCCAGCCAGTCGAGGTGAGAGAGTGTGGGGGTGTTTTGAGTCATGGCGCGTGATTTTACAGAGTTGTCTCGAGCAGGCTTCATCAGGCCCGATATTTAGGCCTTATTTTGCTTTGTGTAGGCCGCATTCCTTGGTTTCGGGGTTTTCCCACCACCAGCGGCCGGCACGGACGTCCTCGCCCGGCGTAATGGCCCGTGTGCATGGCGCACAGCCAATCGAGGGATAAAAACGATCATGCAGGGCGTTATACGGGACCTGGTTCAGATCGATATAGGCCCAGACTTCCTTTTCCGACCATTCGATCAGTGGATTGAACTTGGGCAGGTTATTTAGCGTATCGAACTCTTCCCAATCCATGTTCTGGCGGGTGACCGATTGTGCAGCACGCAGGCCGGTGATCCAGGCGTCCTTACCGTTGAGCGCGCGGGCCAGGGGTTCCAGTTTGCGGATCTGGCAGCAGGCCTTGCGGTTTTCGACCGAATCATAAAAGGCATTGATGCCGTGCTCGCTTACCCAGGGTTGGAGCAGTGCAAAATCCGGCGACATGATGTCGATAGCACGTTCGTAATGCTGCTGCGCCTGAGCGAGAACCGCATAGGTTTCTTCGTTCAACCGACCTGTGTCCAGCGTAAAGATACTGATTGGCAGATTGTCCTTGCAGATCATGTCCATCAGCACCATGTCTTCGGCGCCCAGACTGTTGGCCAGCGCAACATTCGGGTGACGGGCAATGATGGTGTTCAGGCGTGCCATGACCCGTGCCGATTTCTCGGCAACAGCGTCTGCAAGCACGGCATCCGGGGCCGGGCGCTTGCTAGCTGTAGGCTGGCCAATCGCGGAAACTGGGCTTTGACGCATCAGCAGGCCTCTCCGCGGTGTGCACGACGGAAGAGCGGGACCGGATTGTCGGTCGAGCCCTGATAACTGTCGGGGAAAGGAGCCAGGTTGCGTTCGGCCGTGGCGACGACGACTTCGGGGTCCAGTGCCAGCGTATCGAAACCGACGCGCAGCATGAAGAACAGCTGATCGACCAGCACATTACCGATCGCGCGTAGTTCGCCTTCATACTTGTAGTGATTGCGGATGCGCCAGGCCATCGAGTAACCCCGGCCATCGGTAAACTTCGGGAAGTCGATGGCAATCAGTGGCCACTGATTGAAATGAATGGCCACCTCAGATAAATCATCATTTGGCGAGAGCCAGACGCCAATATCATCTCGGGCGATCAGCGAGTCGCGCTGTGCTTGCCACAGCGTAAAGGGGATCAACCTTGGGCCGGCGGGCACGGCGGTTGCGGCAAGGTCTGCATCGGCCTCTAGGCGCAGTACCTGCCAGTTGTCAGCATGCATCTGGCCGTTCTTCAGGATCTCAGCCATGGGCGGCCTCCTTCTTTTTATTTAGTTTGTCGCCATAAACGCGGGTCTTGAACGGATCAAGCCCAACGCGCACCACGGTATCCACGAAACGCTCATCCGGTTCGCGGAGGGCAACGTAGGTTTCGAGCAGCTTGGTGACCACATCCGGCATGTCGGCAGCGGCAAATGATGGGCCAATCACTTTGCCCAGGCGCGTGTCGTTGCCCTGGCGCCCGCCAATGGTGACCTGGTACCACTCTTCATCATTCTTATCGACACCGAGCACGCCGATATGGCCCACATGGTGGTGGCCACAGGCATTCATGCACCCGGAAATGTTCAGATCCAGCTCGCCGATGTCGTGCAGGTAGTCCAGATCGTCGAAGCGTTCCATGATGGCCTGGGCAATCGGAATCGATTTTGCATTGGCCAGATCGCAGAAATCTCCGCCCGGGCAGCAGATGATGTCAGTGAGCAGCCCCACGGTTGAACTGGCAAGCCCAAGAGCTTTGGCCTTGTCGAACAGTTCCGGCAGTTTGCGGAGCTCAACATCGGACAGCACCAGATTTTGTTCGTGCGAGGAGCGGACTTCGCCAAAGCTGTAGGCATCGGCCAGGTCGGCAACTGCGTCCATTTGTGTATCGGTGATATCGCCGGGCGCAATGCCTTTCTGCTTGAGTGACAGCGTGACAGCGCGATAGCCCGGTACGCGATGCGGGTGGACATTCTGTTGCACCCAGCGCGCAAAGGCTTTGTCACTGTTCAAACGCGCTTCATAGGCGGCATCGTTATCCGGTAGTTGATGTGTATAAGCCGGGTCCACGAAATAGGCCGACACACGGGCCAGCTCGTCATCGGTAATGGTGGCCGGACCATCTTTAAGATCGGCCCACTCGGCATCGACCTTGGCGCGGAATGCGTCGATGCCCAGCGCCTTCACCAGAATCTTGATACGGGCTTTGTACGGGTTATCGCGACGACCTTCCAGGTTGTAGACGCGGATGATGGCTTCCATGTAGGAAAGTAGATGCCGCCAGGGTAGGGCATCGTGAATCACTTCACCCAGAATCGGTGTCCGGCCCAAACCCCCACCGACCCACACACGCACCAGCACTTCGCCGGAAGCATCCTTGTACAGATGCAGGCCGATGTCGTGAACTTGCACCACGGCACGATCGCGCTCGGCGCCGTGCACGGCAATCTTGAACTTGCGCGGCAGGAAGGCAAACTCCGGGTGGAAGGTGCTCCACTGGCGGATGATTTCGGCCAGCGGGCGGGTGTCCACCACTTCATCCGGTGCGATACCGGCGAACTGATCGCTGGTCACGTTGCGGATACAGTTACCTGAGGTCTGAATGGCGTGCATCTCGACTTCGGCCAGACGTTCCAGCACATCCGGGACGCGCGCCATCGGGATCCAGTTGTATTGCAGGTTATGACGGGTCGTGAAGTGAGCGTAGCCCTTGTCTTCCTCGCGGGCAATCGCTGCCAGCACCCGTAGCTGGGCGGACGAGATCATGGCGTAAGGCACGGCAATGCGCAGCATTGGCGCATGGCGTTGCATGTACAGACCATTCTGCAGACGTAACGGACGGAATTCTTCGTCGCTCAGCTCGCCAGCCTGCCAGCGGTTGGTCTGGTCACGAAACTGCGCGACACGGGCTTTCACCATCGCGCGGTCAATATCATCGTAACGGTACATAGGGGTTCTCTTCGGGACGAATGTTATTAGAAGGGGTTATCAGGACATCACTAGCTTGGTGCCAATGATCACGAGCATCGTGGCGAGCAGGCTGCGCAGAAATTTCTCGGGTACCTTGCTGGCAATGTGGCTGCCGATCCAGATGCCGGGCAGGGAGCCGAGCAGCAGGGCGCCCAGCAGGCTGAAATCAACGCTGCCCAGATACCAGTGGCCAACGCCGGCCACGGCGGTCAGCGGCACGGCATGGGCGATGTCGCTGGCAACGATGCGGATCGTGCCCAGACGCGGATACAGAAAGAACAAAGCCGTAACACCCAGCGCACCGGCACCCACGGAGGAAATGGTCACGAGGAAGCCCAGGATTGCTCCGACAAAAATGGTAATAGCCGCTACATGCCGCTGAATGAAGGAATCTTCATGATGGCGGGCATAACGCAGCAGTTTGTCGCGCAGAAAGATTGCGCCGGCAGTTAGGAACAGGGCAAAGCCCAACGACACCGCCATGATGTGGCCCACTTCCTTGCCGTGACCAGGCAGCTGCGCGAGCACATAAAGCGTGATGGCGGCAGCCGGAATGCTGCCGGCGCCCAGGCGACCGACGATCTGCCAGTCGACATGGCCTTTGCGACCGTGTGCCACCGTGCCCCCCGCTTTGGTGATCGCGGCATAAAGTAGGTCGGTCCCGACCGCCGTTGCCGGTGATACGCCAAACAGCAGCACGAGCAGCGGTGTCATCAGTGAGCCGCCGCCAACGCCGGTCATGCCAACGATCAGGCCAACAAAAAATCCGGAAGCGGTGTACAGAAAGTCCATTTGGGTGCGCTGCAATATTGAATCAGGACGCCATCCTAACAGCGGCAAACCCAACTTAAAAGAATATATGGTTAGAATGCTATAACTATAAGTAATTAACAGAGGGGGGTGCCCCATGACCCTGCAACAGCTCCGATATCTGGTCGAAGTGGCCCAGCGTGGTTTCAACGTCTCGGAAGCCGCCGAAGCGCTTTTTACCTCGCAGCCCGGGGTTTCCAAGCAGATCAAACAGCTGGAAAACGACCTCGGCATCATCATCTTCGAGCGGGTTGGTAAGCGGCTGACCGGTGTGACCGAGGCGGGCGGCCAGGTTTTGGCCCATGCCCGACGGATATTGGCCGAGGCAGATAACCTCAAGCGCTATGTTGATGACTACACGCACGGGCAGCATGGCGCCCTGGTGATTGCCACCACCCATACCCAGGCGCGTTATGCGCTCCCCGAGGGGGTGACCCGCTTTCGCGAGCGTTACCCGGAGGTGACGCTGACGCTGCACCAGGGCATGCCCGACCAGTTTGCCGAATGGTTGATGCGGGGCGATGTCGACCTGGCCATTGCCACCGAATCGCTCAAGGATGCGCCCGGCATCGTGGCTTTGCCTTGCCGCCAGTGGCACCATGCCCTGGTGGTTCCGGCGGGTCACCCGTTGCTGACTAAAACAGACATCAGCCTCGCCGACCTAGCGACCTACCCGTTGATTACCTATGTGCGGGGCGTGGCCGGCCGGATCAGGCTGGACGGCCTGTTCGAGCGGCAGGGTCTTTCCCCCCGGATCGTGCTGGATGCGCTGGATGCCGACGTGATCAAGACCTATGTCGGCCTCGGCATGGGGGTCGGCATCATCGCCGAGCACGCCTTCGACCCGGTCCGTGATGCCGGCGCGGGCCTCAACCTGATCCAGGCACGCCATCTGTTTCCGGCCAATACCACCTACGTGGGTATCCGGCGCGGGGCACTGCTGCGGCGCTATGAGTATGATTTCATAGAAGATTTTGCGCCCGATCTGAACCGCGATGTCGTGCAGAAAGCCCTGCAGGGGGGCAACGCAGGGCAAACCGGCTCGGATTGGCTATAGACCCGATGGATCCGGGTTGGCTTTGGCCTTGATTCTGTTATAGAATCTTGGGCTTTCCACCTTGCTCCACCGCATTCGCATGGCGGGGGGTATTAGCCAAAAGGAGATTACATGCGCCATTACGAAATCGTATTCATCGTCCACCCGGATCAGTCCGAACAGGTGCCGGCGATGGTTGAGCGTTACAAAACGCTGATCACCGGTCAGAACGGTGTCATCCACCGTCTGGAAGATTGGGGCCGCCGTCAGATGGCTTACCCGATCAACAAGGTGCACAAGGCCCACTACGTTCTGATGAACATCGAGTGCAACGGTGAGACTCTGGCCGAGCTTGAGCATGCCTTCAAGTTCAATGATGCCGTGCTGCGTCATCTGACCATGAAGCAGAAGCGCGCCATCACCGAGCCGTCGCCGATGATGAAGGAAGACAAGGCCAAGCCGGTTGCGGCAGAAGCCACGCCCGCCTAAATCTGACGCGTAGAGACATTGACGACGACACTGGAGATCAATCGGGTCCAGCTCACCGGGCAACTCCTCAGCGTACAGCCGGTTCGTTATACACCGGCAGGCATTCCGGTCACGGAAGCCACGCTAGGGCATCACTCGGAACAGCAGGAAGCCGGACTGAAACGCCAGGTCACCTGTGAAGTCCCCGTCAAAGCGCTCGGTAATCTGGCTCACCAGCTCGCCAGCGCAACGATCGGAACCGAACTCAAGGCCACCGGCTTCATCGCCGCAAAAAGCCTCAAAAGCCGTCAACTGATTCTGCACCTCGAAACCATCGAATTCTAAATTTATCCGGAGTAACCATCATGGTTGGACGTACCAACAACACCAAGAAGAAAGACGAGCGCAACAAGCGCAATCGTGGCGGCGGTCTTTTCAAGCGCCGCAAGTTCTGCCGCTTCTCGGCAGAAAAAATTGAACAGATCGACTACAAAGATGTCGACGTTCTGAAAGACTACATCGCTGAAAACGCCAAGATCATGCCGGCACGTCTGACCGGTACCAAGGCAGGCTATCAGCGTCAGCTCGGCCTGGCCATTAAGCGTGCCCGCTTCCTGGCCCTGCTGCCCTTCACCGACAACCACAACGGGTGATCGCGATGCAAATCATTCTTCTCGAAAAAGTCGTTAACCTGGGTAATCTGGGTGATGTTGTTAAAGTCAAAGACGGTTACGCCCGTAACTTCCTAATCCCGAATGGCAAAGCCAAGCGCGCCACCACGGCGGCTCTGGCCGAGTTTGCCGAGCGTCGTGCCGAGCTCGAAAAGCTGGCCGCTGAAAAGCTGGCGGCGGCTCAGGGCATTGGCGAAAAGCTCAACGGTCTGGTTGTCGAAATCGCCCGTAAGGCCGGTGTTGACGGTCGTCTGTTCGGCTCGGTCACCAACTTCGACATCGCTGAAGCGCTCGAAGCCAAGGGCTTCAAGGTCAACAAGTCGGACGTTCGCATGCCGACCGGCCCGCTCAAGACCATCGGCGAATACCCGCTGGAAATCGGCCTGCACACCGATGTCATCGTTGGCGTCACCGTGACGGTTGCTGCTGCCCAGTAATCGGGTTTAAACCGGTTAGAAAAGCCTGGCCTCGTGCCAGGCTTTTTGCTTTTTGCCGGTATCATGTCAGGCTATGAATTCCGAATTTTCACGCCCCCCGCGCAAGGGTAATTTCGCCAATCAGAACCAACCGATTGATCCGGCGATTGCCCAATTGCGCGTGCCGCCGCATTCCATCGAAGCCGAACAATCCGTGCTTGGTGGGCTGCTGCTGGATAACGAGGCGCTGGATCGTGTTACCGATCTGATTTCGGAATCCGATTTCTATCGTAGCGAACATAAACTGATCTTCCAGCAGATGAGCCGTCTGCTGGAACGGGGCAAACCTGCCGACGTGATCACCGTCTCCGAGGCCATTGAACAGGCCGGCCTGACCGATGACACGGGTGGCCTGGCCTACCTGGGTGAGCTGGCCGCCAATACGCCGTCGGCGGCCAATATCCGGCGTTATGCCGAAATCGTTCGTGAACGGGCCGTATTGCGCCACTTGGTCGTGGCGGGTGATGAAATCGCCACCGATGCCCTCAATCCGCTGGGCCGTGATGCCAAGGAACTGCTCGACACCGCAGAGCAGAAAGTGTTCGCCATTGCCGAAATGGGTGCAAAAACCCAGCAGGGCTTTGTGCACATCAACCCGCTGTTAACGCAGGTCGTCGAACGGATTCAGGAGCTGCACGACCGGGACAACCCTTCGGACATTACCGGGGTGCCCACCGGTTTTACGGATCTCGATAGCAAAACATCTGGCTTGCAACCTGGCGATCTGATCATTGTTGCGGGTCGCCCGAGTATGGGTAAGACCGCATTTGCATTGAATATCGCGGAGCATGTCGCCGTTGACGTAGGTTTACCCGTTGCCGTGTTCTCCATGGAAATGGGGGGCACGCAGCTTGCCATGCGTTTGCTGGCCTCTATTGGGCGACTCGATTCGCACCGGGTACGCACAGGTCGCCTGACCGATGACGAGTGGTCGCGTCTAACCTATGCGCTGGGTAAGCTGCATGAAGCGCCGATGCACATTGATGAAACCGGTGGCATGAACCCGACCGATCTGCGGGGTCGTGCGCGCCGTCTCAAGCGTCAGGTCGGCAAGCTTGGCCTTATCGTTATCGACTACATCCAGCTCATGGGTACGACCCGTCAGGGCGAGAACCGCGCCACCGAAGTCTCCGAGATTTCACGGTCACTGAAAGCGCTGGCACGTGAACTTGAAGTGCCCATCATCGCGCTCTCGCAGCTTTCCCGTAAAGTGGAAGAGCGCACCGACAAGCGCCCCATGATGAGTGACCTGCGAGAATCGGGCGCCATCGAACAGGATGCTGACGTGATCCTTATGATGTACCGTGAGGAATACTACAAACCGGATACGCCGGATAAGGGTATGGCCGAAGTCATTATCGGCAAGCAGCGTAACGGCCCAACGGGCGTGGTGAATCTGGCGTTCCTGGGTGAATACACCCGCTTCGAAAATCTAGCGCGCGGTTAAGCTTCAAACCCGGGAACAAAAAAACCGCTCCTTGGAGCGGTTTTTTTGTTCCACAGGGAATAATTGCTTAGA
>JACCED012000091.1_pt1 | contig 11718 bp, 12 predicted proteins | sample 7455021 | NCBI WGS metagenome assembly JACCED01 (sample SAMN15323456, study PRJNA562643) | freshwater metagenome | isolation source: river surface water | place: USA:Blue River Watershed | collected 2017-08-19
CATGAATAAACGACGTAAGTCGTTAATCGTCATAGGTTCATCTGCACATAAAAGTGCAGTTTCAAGCACCAGCTTGAGCTGTTCAGGATTCATAAATTAAAAAGGGAAACTTATTTATATTAGGGTTAAGGACGTCCGGCATTTAGACACCGGGCATTTATAGAATTCTTATTAACCGACTAGGTAAGCATTGTAATTCAAACTTGAGGCAATGCAAAAACCACCTTTCAAAAGAGCTTCTGGCAATGTAAATGCTCTATATAAGCCTATTAGTCCAGTCACGAGCATTAAAGCAGCTGTCAGATAGCGAGCCCAGACCTGATGCCCCCACCCTGCAAGCCTTGCAGACATGCCAGAAATAAGCAGTAAATTAGGCAAGGTACCCAAGCCAAATGCCAGCAACAAAAGAGCCCCAGAAAGAGGATCACCAGATAAGAAAGCCAGTGGCAAAACGCCATAAATCAAACCGCAGGGCACCAAACCCCACACTAAGCCTTTGATAAATCTCGACAAATAACCATGAGAACGATCTCTCTTGCTTAAATAATGAGCAAGGCTAGACCACCAATGAGCAGTTTTAGCTTCTATCCAACGTTCCCAAGTGTTTGTATTAGTTTTGTTTTTTTGAAGAATACGATACGCCTGGAACAAGAAAATCAATGATGCCAAGGCAAACATGCCTCGTTGAATTGGCAACCAATCTTGTTGCCAAACAGGGACGCCTATTAAACCTGCAATAGCACCCAAGCTTGTATAAGTTAGGATACGACCACCATGCATCACCAACTGTTCACCGAATAATTGAAATTGAGTTGTTTTTTGAAGTCTTATTTCAGCTACTTTTTCTGAAGCTGCAGCAATTCCACCGCACATGAGTGCGCAGTGCCAACCACTCACTAGAGCGCCTAAAAAAACAGTTAGTAATAATGTGCTAGTGATCATCTTGATTCAAATCAAAGTTTTGGCAATATTCATAACTAGGCTTTAGAATAGTAGCTATTGGGATAACCCATCAGAAACAGAGTCAACATAAAGAATGAATCGTATCAGCACACCAGAATCCCCTAACAAATGCTCAACATGCGTTTTAGGTCAATTCTGTCTGCCAGTTGGACTTAGCTCCGATGATATTAACAAGATTGATACCTTGGTCACAGAAAGAGTTCGTCTTAAAAAGGGTGAATCTCTTTATCGCCAAGGCGACGAATTAACTGCAGTTTACGGCATTAAGTTTGGCACCCTCAAAACTGAATACGCTCTTCCTGATGGTCGCGAACAAATCACTGGATTTCATCTCCCAGGAGAGATGCTTGGTTTAGATGGTATTGGAGAAAATCACTATCAATCAAATGCAATTGCCCTTGAAGATAGTGAAGCTTGCGTTGTGCGCTTTAGTGATTTTGAAAGTCTTGCTAGACAAATCCCGTCACTACAACATCAGTTCCATAAAATTTTAAGTCGCGAACTCACTCAAGACCAAAGACACTTACTATCACTGGGTAGTCTGCGCGCTGAAGAGCGTTTAGCGAGCTTTTTACTGAATCTTTCAGATCGTTTAGCAGTTCGTGGATACTCACCGACTGAATACCATCTCCGTATGAGCCGTGAAGAAATCGGTAGCTATTTAGGCATTCAATTAGAAACAGTCAGTCGCTTATTCTCACGCTTTACAGAATCAGGTCTCATTCAAATTAAACAAAGACATATCAAATTAATTGATATGGATGGCTTAATGGAACTAGCTGGCAAATCAAGCGCCATTCATTGCCAAAATCCTCATGGGCAAGTCAGCACTATTATCAAAACTTCTAATTCATAAATCACCAAAAAAGAAGTGGTCAATAAAAAAGCAGCTTAAAAGCTGCTTTTTTATTGATAAAGATTTGAGGTTTAAATTAAACCACCATCTGCTTTTTCATTTAATTCACAAATAGAGCCCGGTAAGATATAAATGGTCAGTGCGCTTGATAAAGCACACAACAACCAGAATAAAAAGAATCCCACCGTATAAACTGCTTCATGTGAAGCAGTCACTGGTTGATCAAAGAAAATCAAATCTTCAGGATGGACAATCGTGAAGAAGAGACCCTCAGCAACACCTGCAACTAAAAATGATGGCCACAAGACCCACATCCAAATACGACATTTCATTTGGTCACCTGCTCTACTTTTAGTCCTTGTTTAAGAACCCCATCTCTGATGGGTTGATCAACATCTTTTGTGAAGGCTAGGTAAATAGTAATAGCTGCGCCAACGGCACCAATCGCCGGTCCACTAATAATCAGCCAAGGCCATAACTGCTTCCACCAAGGTTTCTTACTAACTTCATTTGACATCGTATGACTCCTATTTCACAGTCGCAGTTTATCGCGGAACGATAAAGCTAGATTTCTCTTCACGAGTTCTCGGTTTATCAGAAGCAAACTGCCCTTCTTCCTGACCTTGAATCTCAAAATGAATCGGATGATGACCTGTCGGCACATCGCCAATCGCAACCCTTACTTTAACTGGCATCAATAGATTGCTAGAAGAATTAACAACCACTTCAGTTACTTCTTTGCCTTGAGAATTCAATACCTGAAGATTCGGCAAGCCTGTTGCCTGAATCTTGACGCGCATCGGATTTTCAGAAGAATTCATGATCTGCAAGCGATAAATGTTCTCAATCATCGTGCCTTCGATTTCACGGGCTAAAGCACCACGATCTCGCATCACGTCCATCCTCAAAGGATTACGCAAGAACAAGGACACCACAAAAGCCGTCATTAAGACCGTCATGATGCCGATATAGATCATCACACGAGGTCTAAAGATATAGTGACGAGCCTTCTTGTTATCCATGTGTTCTAACATGGCTCGCTCAGAGGTATAACGAATCAAGCCCTTGTCATACCCCACCTTATCCATCACTTGATCACAAGCATCAATACAAGCGCCACAACCAATACACATGTATTGCAAGCCGTCTCGAATATCAATACCCGTTGGACATACTTGGACACAAATGCTGCAATCCACACAATCACCTAAACCCAGAGATTTATGATCAGCAGACTTCGAACGATTACCTCTTGGATCACCACGGGTCTTGTCATAAGTCACAACAAAAGTGTCTTTATCCACCATCACACTTTGGAAGCGTGCATAAGGGCACATGTACTTACAGACCTGTTCACGCATAAAGCCAGCGTTACCCCAGGTGGCGAAGCTATAGAAAAGCAACCAGAATGCTTGCCATGGTCCTAAGGTCAAGGCTAAGGTTTCAGCACTTAAAACTTTAATAGGTGTGAAGTAACCTACAAAAGTGAAACCTGTCCAAAGCGCAATCAAGATCCACAATGCATGCTTAGTCAGCTTAATGCGCCACTTGGTAAAACTCCAAGGCCACTCCTCACCATCTAAACGAATCCGCGCAAAACGATCACCCTCAACCTTGCGCTCGATCCACATAAATAATTCGGTATACACCGTTTGTGGGCAGGCATAGCCACAGAACAATCGACCGGCAACTGCGGTAAATAAGAAAAGCGCCAATGCCGACAAAATCAACAAGAGCGTTAAATAAATAATATCTTGTGGCCAAAGCACTAAACCAAAGATATAAAACTTACGAGAAACCAAGTCAAACAAAACTGCTTGACGATCATTCCACTGCACCCATGGCAATCCATAAAACAGGATCTGAGTGAATAGAACAAGATACACGCGCCATTTGGCAAAAACCCCACTCACTGAGCGGGGGTAGATTTTGCGTCTTACTTCGTAGAGAGATAGCTCTACAGTTTCCTGAGAGCCATTCTCTTGATTTATTTCATTTGACATTAGTTATTACTTAGCAGTTTTATCTTTAACGTTAGACAAGCTCCAAACATAAGCTGTCAAAAGATGAATCTTTTCTGGTGTCAAGATAGATTCGTGAGCAGGCATTTTGCCATTACGACCTTTAGTCACTGTTTCAACAATGGCTGCTTCTGAACCACCATACAACCATACCTTATCAGTTAGGTTAGGCGCACCCATAGCGATGTTACCTTTACCATCACCACCATGACATGCCGCGCAATTAGCTTTAAATACTTCTGCGCCACGTGCTGATTTCAACTGATCAGCAGCCAAACCAGACAAACCACGTACATAGTTAGCTACATCAGATACTTGACCACCTTCTAGATGAGCAAATGGGGGCATCACACCTGCACGACCAGCAATCAATGTTGTCTTAATATTGTCAGGTTCGCCACCATATAACCAATCTTGGTCAGCTAGGTTTGGATAGCCTTTAGCACCACCCGCATCTGAACCGTGACATTGAGCACAATAGTTCAAAAATAAGCGTTGACCCATTTCACGAGCTTTAGGATCAGCAGCTACCTTCTTAACATCCAACTCCATGTACTTGGCATAGATAGGCTTTAATTCTTGGTTAGCTTGGTTAACAGATGCATCATGCGCACCTGTTGTTGTGTAGCCCAATGTACCTTGGTATGTACCCATACCTGGATACAACACGAGATAAACAATCGCAAAAATGCAAGATAACAAGAACATCCACATCCACCAACGTGGCAATGGATTATTCAACTCACGTAGGTCATCATCCCAAACGTGACCTGTGTCATCCACAGTGCCATCAGGCTTATAAGTTACATTTGTTTTTCTTTGAGAAAACAAAAGATATAAACACCATACGATGCCTACACCGGTTACCAAGGCAATATAAATGCCCCAACCATTGCTAAAAAAGTCACTCATGATTAGTCCTTCTTGTATTCGTCAGGAAGATCAAATGGAAGATTTGCCGATTCATCATTAGCTGTTTTGCGATGAGCAGACCATGCCCACCAAACGATGCCTACAAAGAACACCAAACCAAGAATGGTGGATGTTGCTGAGAGATAAGGTGCAATATTTTCCATAAGATCTTTGCTTTAAATTATTTGCTAGCTGTCTTAGCTGGTTCAACCGCACGACGGTTAGTACCTAAACCTTGCAAATAGGCAATCAACGCATCTTCTTCAGTTTTACCTTCTAACTCTTTAGGACCATTAGCAATTTGCTCATCTGTATATGGCACACCCAAACGACGCAATGCTGTCATGTGAGCAGAAATATCACCCACATTGCTAGCTGGTTTATTTTGCAACCAAGGATAGCCAGGCATATTAGACTCAGGAACCACATCGCGAGGATTACGCAAATGGGTACGGTGCCAATCATCAGAGTAACGCTCCCCTACACGAGCTAAGTCTGGACCTGTACGCTTAGAACCCCACAAGAACGGATGATCAAATACAGACTCACCAGCTGTTGAGTAAGGACCATAACGTTCTGTTTCAGAACGTAGCGTACGTACGTGTTGTGAATGGCAACCTAAGCAACCTTCACGTTGATACACGTCACGACCCGCCAAGCGAAGTGCTGAATAAGGTGTCACACCTTCAGCAGGCTTAGTTGTCGAGTGTTGGAAGAACAATGGCACGATTTGCACCAAACCTGCGATAGCAACAACAAAAATTGTTGTCACAATCAACCACCCCGCATTACGCTCAAGCGTTGCGTGGGAGAAGAATTTATTGTTATCAGACATGTTTTTCTCTCCTTAGCTTAGTGAGCAGCTTGTAATGTTGGAATAGGCGCGTCTACAAACTTCTTCTGTTGAACAGTTTTGTAAACGTTATATGCCATCACAAACATACCGCTGAGGTAGCACAAACCACCAAGCAAACGAATTGCGTAGAACGGATAAGTTGCTTTAACAGATTCAACGAAGCTGTATGTCAATGTACCGTCTGGTTGGAAAGCTCTCCACATCAAACCTTGCATCACACCAGCAATCCACATAGCAGCGATGTAAAGCACAACGCCAATCGTAGAAATCCAGAAATGCAATTCAATAAGTTTCGTGCTGTACATTTCTTTTTCACCTACTAAACGTGGGATCAAGTAGTACATAGAACCAATCGTGATCATTGCCACCCAACCTAAAGCGCCTGAGTGAACGTGACCAATCGTCCAATCTGTGTAGTGAGACAAGCTGTTCACTGTCTTAATAGACATCATTGAACCTTCAAACGTAGACATACCGTAGAAAGATAATGCTGTGATCAAGAACTTCAAGATTGGATCACGGCGAAGCTTATGCCATGCGCCAGATAAAGTCATGATACCGTTGATCATACCGCCCCATGATGGTGCCAATAGGATCAAAGAGAACACCATACCTAAAGACTGAGTCCAGTCAGGCAAGGCTGTGTGTTGTAAATGGTGAGGACCAGCCCACATATATGTAAAGTTCAACGCCCAGAAGTGAACGATAGACAAACGATATGAGTAGATTGGACGCTCAGCTTGCTTAGGAATGAAGTAGTACATCATGCCCAAGAAACTTGTTGTCAAGAAGAAGCCCACAGCATTGTGACCATACCACCATTGAATCATCGCATCTTGTGCACCAGCATAAGCTGAATATGATTTAAATAGGCTCGCTGGCATTTCGATGTTATTAACAATGTGCAACATCGCAATTGTCAAAATATAAGCGCCGAAGAACCAGTTAGAAACATAAATATGCTTTGTCTTACGCTTGATCACTGTACCGAAGAACACAACTGCGTAAGCAACCCAAACCAACGTAATCAAAATATCGATTGGCCACTCAAGCTCAGCATATTCTTTTGAAGTCGTAATACCTAAAGGCAATGTCACCGCTGCTGCAACGATAATTGCTTGCCAACCCCAGAAGGTGAAAGAAGCTAATTTGTCACAGAACAAACGCACCTGACAGGTACGTTGCACGATGTAGTAGGAAGTCGCAAAAAGTGCGCTACCACCGAATGCAAAAATAACCGCATTTGTGTGCAATGGGCGCAGGCGACCATAGCTCAAAAATGGAATATTTAATGTGATATCTGGCCAGATCAATTGAGCTGCCAAAATCACACCGACCAACATGCCCACAATGCCCCAAAGCACTGTTACCAAAGCAAATTGGCGAACAACCTTGTAGTTAAAGTTGTCTTGCGTATTACCCACGGTTAGTCCCATGGTTTCTCCTTACTAGCCTAAAGGCCGATTTATCCTGCCTCGATTATCGAACTTAGCTAAGTAAGTTAATTTGATTTAGGTCAAGTTTGACTCAAGATCTTGAGTAAAAACCGTGGGAAGAGCTCCCAATCAAGCGCTAGTTTTTTTGTTTGTCTTTGTCTAGAACAGGTTTAGATGGCGTGTCATCATCCATCAAAATGGCGTGACCCGGACCTTCTAAATCCTCGAACTGACCATTTCTAACAGACCAATAGAGAATAAATACGATAAATGCCACCACCACCAGCGACATCGGGATCAATAGGTAAAGACTTTCCATAAGTGACAGTCTAGCCGATTAATCAGGATTTCTTAAACGCCAGGCGTTTAATGTGACAGCTAATGAAGAGAGTGACATGCCAATACCCGCAATCCAAGGATTGACCCACCCCATCATCGCCACCGGAATAGCCACCACGTTATAAACAAAAGCCCAAATTAAATTTTGGCGCATGATCCCTTGTGCTTTTTCAGCTAGAGCCAATGCTTGAGTTAAAGGCTTTAAAGATTCTGAAGTTAAAACTGCATCGGCACCCGCTTGAGCAAGAGGCGCTCCACTACCCACCGCAACAGAGATATTCGCCTTCGCCAGGAAAGGTGCATCATTCACACCATCACCTACTGCCCATACAGTTTTACATTCCGCTTGCAATTGTTCACTAAAGGAAAACTTATCCTCAGGTAAGGCGCCGCCCACGAAATCCTTAATGCCAAAATATTCAGCCCACCATGCAACGGTTTCAGGATCATCGCCTGATAACAAATGAACCTGAATACCCCGCTGCTGAGCACTGGCAATTAAGTCTTGCGCTCCCTCTCTAGGCGTATCCAAAAGCGCAAAGATCGCAATTAAACCTTGAGCGTCAGCAAGGTAAACCAAACTTGCTTGTTGATGCTTAGATGTTGATAAGTTTTCATCAACCCCCACCCACTGACGGCTACCTAAGCGGAACTCACCGGATCGCAAACCTTTACCCAACTCGCCAGTACATTCACACTCTAAAGAACTGGCTTGTATACCCCTTAGCTGTGCAGCTTGAATAATGGCTAAAGCCAAAGGATGCTTTTGTCCTAACTCCATGGCATAAGCCAAAGCGAGGGCTTGATTCTCTGAATAATCAGACCTTAATTGCAGAACTTCTTGAAGCTGTGGTTGCCCAGTTGTTAAGGTCCCTGTTTTATCAAGTACTAGGTCAGTGACTTTCGCTAAGGTCTCCATCACATGACCTCTTACTACCAATAATCCCAATTTAGTCACTGCACCCTGAGCCGCTGCCATCGCCGCTGGCGTGGCCAGAGATAGTGCGCAAGGGCAAGATGCAACCAATACAGCAACTGCCACTTCCCACGCTCGATGCGCATCAAGATAAAACCATGTCACAGCCGTGAAAGCCGCAGCAGTCATGAGAAAGACCACAAAATAACCAGCCCATTTTTCAGCCAAACCAACCACCTGCGGTTTAGCTTGAAGTGCTTTATCTAAAAGAGATGCAATCCCAGCAATCCGAGTTCCTTGACCAACTGCCTGAACTCTCATCAACATCGTGCTCACGATATTGTGACTACCGGCATATAAGGGATCGTTGATATTTTTAGAAATGGGTCGAGACTCACCCGAAAGCAAAGACTCATTCACACTACTTTGACCAGATAGCAAAATCCCATCGACTGGAATCACATCTCCAGGTGCAATTCTTAAAACATCACCCACCTCACAACGCACCACTGGAATTGAATGAGCACGATCAAGATCAGGATAAGCCTCTAGGCGTTCACAGGTGGCAGGTAATTGTTTTGCCAAAGCTTCAGCACCACCCTGAGCGTCCTGTCTAGCCAGTAACTCCACATATCTGGCGCCCAGTAAAAAAGCAATGAACATGGTGATCGAGTCAAAATAACTTTGACCGATATTAGTTACCAAACTAATCGTTCCGGCAACGAAGGCTAAAGCTACTGCTAGCGTCACTGGCACATCCATGCCCAGAGTTTTCGTCTGCGGGAATAATCGAATGCTGTGCCAAGCAGCGACAAACATGGGGCCCGCCGAATAAAACACAACAGGAACCGTTAAAGCCCAGCTCGTCCAACCCAATAGCAAGGCATGCTCTGAGAGCAAATCTTCAGCCCCTGTATAGGTGGGCCAGGCATACATCATGACTTGCATCATGCCCAGCATCGCCACACCCAGACGCATGAGTAACTGACGTCTTTCTTTTTTGGATATATCAGCGGCTAATGAAGGCTCAAAGGGCCAGGCTTCATAGCCAATTTGCTCAACCGCATGCAATAAATCAGAAAGATGAATTTGCTCAGGATCAAAGCGCACCGTAGCTCGCTGAGTCACATAATTAATCTGAACATCTTTCACACCAGACATGCGACGTAAATGTTGCTCATTCAACCAAACACAAGCAGCACACCTAATTTTTTCTAAGCGCAAGGTAGTTTCTAACTCAAGGCTATTAGGAATTTTCCTTGTGAACCGTTCCAAAAGAACTGGATCGTCATAAGCTAACAAGTGCTCTGGGACTTTATCGCTTAAACCTTGTGAGTCTTCAGGTTTTCCACCTGCAGGAATTCTTCTGGCATAGAAAGACTCTAAGCCCTGCCCATGAATCGTTTGAGCAATCGCCATGCATCCTGCACAGCAAAAATAGCGAGGCGCCCCACTTAATTCAGCTTGATAAGAGCTGTCAGGAAGTAAGTCGCCACCGCAGTGATAACAACTCACTGGAGCAAAAGAAGAGGTCTCAGGCTTTAAATTCATCTAAGCCTGAGATTCTAGGCTTTCTTTTTAACGATAGGACACTCTATCCAAGATTTTTTGTGCATAAATTTGATTTTTACCAATTGCACTGATAGAAATATTCTCTTGTTTAAAGCTACCCCACTTATTTAGAGCAGGATTATTCGTCTTCACAGACTTGACCGCCGGCCACTCATTATTTCCATCTGCAAAATACTGTTGTGCCTGATCACTCGCTAAATACTCCAAAAACTTGATGGCGGCTGCTTTATTTCTAGCATTTTTAGCTACCGCACCACCTGCCACATTCATATGTGTGCCAGATGTAGCCTGATTAGGCCAAACCCAAGAAATCTTTGAAACAATGGCTTGATCCTCTGGCTTCGTAGAACGAATCAGTCTAGCTAAGTAATAGGAGTTGGTAAGAGCAACACCACACTCCCCTGAAGCCACACCTTTGATTTGATCAGTGTCACCACCCTTAGGTGAACGTGCCATATTGGCTACCATGCCTTTAGCCCAAGCCTCAGTCTTTGCCTCACCTTGACGCTCATACATCGCACCAATCAATGACAACATATAAGGATGCGATCCTGAACGGGTGCAAACCTTGCCTTTATTCACAGAATCTGCCAATTTTTCATAGGTATCGACATCCTTGGCTTGAACTGTTGATTTATTAAACACAATCATGCGCGCGCGGGTTGAGAAACCAAACCACTGACTACCAGAGCCTTCATCATTTGAACGAAGATTTTTAGGGATGCGAGACTCTAAAACCTTCGATTTAACGGGCTGAAATAATCCTTCTATTTCAGCACGCCAAAGTCTTGCAGCATCGACCATCAAAATGACGTCTGCGGGACTATTGGCACCTTCACTTTTTAAACGTTCAAATAGAGCGTTGTCATCAGCCTCAATACGATTAATTTTGATACCGGTCTGTTTGGTAAAGTCTGCATATAAAGCTTCATCGGTTTGATAGTGTCTAGCCGAGTACAAGTTCAAAACTTGTGAAGACTGAGATAATGCTGGCATTGAAGTGGCAAATGTCACCACACCTACTGTGGCAAGACTTGCCAACAAGGATTTTTTAGCTAACAACATGAATAAACGCTCCATTAAAAATAAATCTATTTCCCTTCTCAAAGAAGCCAGATCAAGACTTGACACTGGCATTAATGAGAATAATTCTCATGTAGATTACCATACTTCTCGCAGAAACTTCTTGACCTTAATCAGCGTAGGCTCATTAAGCCTTGCTAGTTTGTCAGCTTGCAGCACCTTTAAAACCAGAAAACCCGTGATCGGATTGGCTTTAGGCGGTGGTGCAGCTCGCGGTTTTGCACATATTGGCGTGATTAAAGCCCTAGAGTCTCATGGCATTAAGCCTGATCTAGTAGTTGGCACCAGCGCTGGTAGTGTGATTGCCGCTCTTTATGCGTCAGGCTATCGAGGTAACGATCTCAACCGCATCGCCCTATCCTTAGATGAAGCATCCATCACTGATTGGGCGCTACCATTCTCCGGCAAGTTTGGCGGCATGATCAAAGGGGATGCTCTTCAAAGCATGATCAACCGTTTAGTTAAAAACCAAACGATTGAAAATACCGCCCTTCCCTTAGGCATTGTGGCTACTGATTTACAAACAGGGCATGGCGTTCTTTTCCAACGCGGCGACATGGGGCAAGCTGTTAGAGCATCCTGCAGCGTTCCTAGCGTCTTCCAACCCACCATCATTCAGGGTCGAGAGTATGTCGATGGCGGACTGGTATCTCCAGTCCCCGTCAGGTATGCCAAACAAATGGGGGCGGATTTCATTATTGCCGTGAATATTTCTACAGAACCTAGTAGCCAAGATAGTAGCGGCACACTCGGCGTGCTTTTAC
>JACCED011911032.1_pt1 | contig 11717 bp, 6 predicted proteins | sample 7455021 | NCBI WGS metagenome assembly JACCED01 (sample SAMN15323456, study PRJNA562643) | freshwater metagenome | isolation source: river surface water | place: USA:Blue River Watershed | collected 2017-08-19
AGCATTTTGCGCATTATCCAATGCCTCATGGACGGATCAAAGCGTTTTGTTGCAGCGCTTCCAGACTCACATAGTCCAGCGCCCGCTGGTGCGTACTCTCCAAAATCACGGGCGGGGCCACGCCGGCTTCATAGGCCTCTTTCCAGCGCAGCGCGCACAGGCACCAGCGGTCGCCCGCGCGCAGGCCGGCAAAGCGCCATTGGGGTTGCGGGGTGATGAGATCGTTGCCACGGGAGAGCGAGAACCGCAGAAAGTCGTCCGTCATGCGAGCGCAAATCACATGCGAGCCCGTGTCGTCCTCCCGCGTGTTGCAGCAGCCATCACGGAAATACCCGGTGAGCGGGTCATACGAACACGGCACCAGGGCATCGCCAAGGACATTCAAGGCTTCGGTAGTCATCATGGGTCAAGCTTTGTGTTCAGTGAGTCTGTGTTCATTCATTGGGGCCAAATGTTTGAGCCCCTAGGTTATTGGGGGTTGCATGGCACACCCGTTTACTGATCATATCCGTGGTCAACACCACCGAAACCGGGTAGCCAGGCGATGACTTAAAGAATGAATTAAAACTCAGCTTCAATTAGTTTTAGAACAATCGGTTCCAGCCGAGCAGCTCCGTATGCGCTCAAATGGTCATCATCGTAATAGAACGAAAAATCAGATTCTCCAAAAACACACCGATATCGATCACAGAAATAGGAATCAGGGTTGATAAGATTCACCTGCTGCAGAGCGAATTGCTGAAGAAAGAAACTTCTATTGAACTCCTGCAAACGCTCATGCTCAGCCACGGAGATTGAAAATTTATCAATTAATTTTTTTACCTCAGCCTGCTTACGTTCGTGGAAACTAGAAATACTTGCGTAAACCTTTTTGGGGTCAATTTTTTGTTGCGGAACCTGCAAAAAAACGACAACACGTGCCCCAATCGATTCGTATGCGGCGGCTGTATCTTTAAATCCCTTGATAAATGCAGATCGCGAACTTTCAAGACTCAACTCTTGCGAATCAATTGAAGTTAAAAAATAGCCTCGCATCGTTTTTCCATACTCGCCCTGGGTATATAAGCTCCATCGCCCCAGAAGAAATACAGTCTTGATACCGTGTTTTTTTACGTATTCGAACTGCTTCTCCGCCAGACTGCGACATACATCAGTACCCCAATTCCCTTTGCGAACATCAACTCCAAGAAAAGGCAAACATCCCCCCAGACCGTTATGAACATATGAAAATTGATGCTTTTTCCCCATGCTATCCAATAGAGGATTCAGCATAGCGGAGTGACTGTCTCCCAATAGCGCAAATTTTGGGGTTTTTGCGTTGGGGTCTCCCAAGTGACAAAAAGGAACATGAGCAGTGGTGTGTCCGCTTCCATCGTCGCATGATGCCCGGTAATCTTTTGCTTGAAATCCTTTAGCAACTGTATCGTTTACTTGAACACGCCCACGAATATGGCCAGCGTGAACCAACCATCCAAAGGACAAGAAAAAAATCGAGCCTGCAAGCATGAGAAACACAATGAATTGGCGATCTACTTTTCTTCGATCGCGACAGGGTTGCTCAACAAAGCGCCAAGTGATGTAAGCCAATAGAAAAACGACTAAGACCAAGAGCACCATGCTGGATTGCCCAAGCTCAGATAAACTGACATGACGAGCAAAAGCAAAAATAGGCTGATGCCACAAATACGCGCTATAACTAATTAAACCCGTGGTGACCAGGACGTTGTGACCCATGATCGCTCCAACCAAGGTTGAAGGGGTGGCAAACATGATGAGTAAAGCCGCTCCCAGCGTAGGAACCAGCGCAGAAAGACCAGGAAATTGAGTTCGATGGTCAAACATGATGATGGCCACCACAATTAAGAAAAGACCTGTAACGGCTCCCAATTCAATCGTGACGTGTCGCATGCGATTGGTACGAAAATACGGAATCAGATAAACAAGCAAAGCTCCGATTAGTAATTCCCAACCTCTTGAAAACAACAAGAAAAACGAAGCAGCGGGCCTATCTCTGACTAATGATTCTGAGTAAACTAAGCAAACCACTAACAGTCCTAGAAGAGCCCACCACATGAATCTCCTTCGGTTATGGGAGAGTGCAAGGACAAGCGGAGGGAAAATCAAATAGAACTGCTCTTCTACCGCAAGACTCCATGTATGCACTAAGGGCTTCAATTCGGAAGCCGCATCAAAGTAGCCACTTTCGATGAGAAAAAGTTGATTCGAGAGAAAAATCGAAACTGCAAACAGACTTTCCCCGAAATCAACAAAGTCAGACGGCATCAACCAATTCCACGCAAGGGGAATGGAGGCAAGCATCACCAAGTAGAGAGCCGGAAGAATTCGTCTTGCTCTCCGTTCATAAAATTTTAAAATTGAGAAAGAGTCTGAAGAAATTTCATCGACGATCAGTGAAGTAATCAGGTATCCGCTGATCACAAAGAAGATATCAACGCCAACGAATCCCCCGGTGAATCCCGGAATTCCTGCGTGAAAAAAAATCACGGGCACGACAGCCAAAGCCCTCAAGCCGTCTATTTCTCTTCGATAACTAATCATGCTCGTGAATCGTTAGGGCACCCTTCCTCCAAACAACAGAAAAATCCCCACAATGTATTACTATGGAGACAGATTATACCAAATAAATAGTATTTAATAATACACGCGAGCGCTCTATGCTTAACCGATAAAGCAGTGAAACCTAGGGGTGTGATTCATTTGATCCGTAGCGCGTGTCACGGGTGAAAAAGCAATTCAAGTCCGGCAAGCCAGGTCACTGAGCTAACCCGTCGCGATAGAACCGCAGAAAGTCGTCGATCATGCGCGCGTAAATCACGTGCGAGCACGTGTCTTCCTCGCGCGAGTTGCAGCAGCCATCACGCAATACCCGGTGAGCGGGTCATAAGAATACGGTACCAGGGCAACGCCAAGGACGTTAAAGGCCTCGAGACTTAAAGTCACTCCCACTCAATCGTCGCCGGCGGCTTGCTGCTGACGTCGTAGGTGACGCGGTTGATGCCGCGCACTTCGTTGATGATGCGGCCGGAGACGCGTTTGAGGAGGCTGTAGGGGAGTTCGGCCCAGTCGGCGGTCATGAAATCGCTGGTTTGGACGGCTCTGAGGGCCACGACGTAGTCGTAGGTGCGGCCATCGCCCATGACGCCCACGCTTTTGACGGGCAGGAAGACGGTGAAGGCTTGGCTGGTGAGTTCGTACCAGGTCTTGCCCGAGTGGGGCTCGACGGTGGATTGCAGCTCTTCGATGAAAATGGCGTCGGCGCGGCGGAGTAAATCGGCGTACTCTTTTTTCACTTCGCCCAAGATGCGCACGCCCAGGCCCGGTCCGGGGAAGGGGTGGCGGTAGACCATCTCACGGGGCAGGCCCAGGGCCACGCCCAATTCGCGCACTTCGTCTTTGAACAAGTCGCGCAAGGGTTCTAAGAGTTTCAGGCCGAGTTGCTCGGGCAGGCCCCCCACGTTGTGGTGGCTCTTGATGGTCACGGCTTTCTTGCTCTTGGCGCCACCGCTTTCGATCACATCGGGGTAGATGGTGCCTTGGGCGAGGAAGGTCGCGCCTTTGTGGCCCTGCCCGCCTGCTTTGAGTTTGGCGGCCTCGGCCTTGAAAACATCCACAAAGAGGCCACCGATGATCTTGCGCTTTTGCTCGGGCTCGCTCACGCCGGCCAAGCGGGAGAGGAAGAGGTCGCTCGCGTCCACGCGAATGACGCGCGCGTGCAGTTTGCCCTCGAACATCTCCATGACATGATCGCCCTCGTGCAGGCGCAAGAGGCCGTGGTCCACGAACACGCAGGTGAGTTGGTCGCCAATGGCGCGGTGAATCAAGGCGGCGGCAACGGAGGAGTCCACGCCGCCGGAGAGGCCCAGGATGACCTCTTCGTCGCCCACTTGCTGGCGGATGGCGGCCACGGCTTCTTCAATGTGGTCGCGCATGACCCAATCGGGTTGGGCCGCGCAGATCTCCAGCACAAAGCGCTCGAGCAGGGCCCGCCCCTGCACGGTGTGGGTGACTTCGGGGTGGAATTGCACGGCGTAGAAATGGCGATCGACGTCGGCCATGCCGGCAATGGGGCAACTCGGGGTGCTGGCCATGAGCTTGAAGCCGGGAGGCATTTCGGTGACTTTGTCCCCGTGGCTCATCCAAACCTTGAGCATGCCGTGGCCCTCGGGGGTGTGGAAATCGGCAATGTCTTTGAGCAATGGGGTGTGGCCATGGGCGCGGACTTCGGCGTAGCCAAACTCGCGCGTGTGGCCGCTCTCGACCTTGCCACCGAGCTGCTGGGCCATGGTTTGCATGCCGTAGCAAATGCCCAGCACGGGCACGCCCAGGGTGAAGACGGCTGCGGGGGCGCTGTCGGTGCTCTCCTCGTACACGCTGGCGTGGCTGCCCGAGAGGATGACGCCTTTGAGCTGACCATCCGCGGCGTAGGCTCGCACCCAGTCGTCGCTCACGTCGCAGGGGTGAACTTCACAGTAGACGTGGGCCTCGCGCACACGACGCGCGATCAATTGGGTGACTTGGGAGCCAAAGTCGAGGATGAGGATTTTTTGGTGGGTCATGACCTGCTGCCCGGGGGGAAGGGGAAAACCTGTCATTGTCGCAAAAAATGAGGGGCCTTTTGGCCCCTGGCCTGGCTCCCCGGGCGGCCTGATTCCCAGGGGCTTGAATGGCCCAGGGGGGGGAATCAGTCGGCCCGGTAATTCGGCGCTTCTTGCGTGATCTGCACGTCGTGAACATGGCTCTCGCGCATGCCCGCTGCGGTGATTTGCACGAAAGCGGCCCGCTCGTGCAGGTCTTCAATGCGGGCACAACCGCAGTAGCCCATGCTCGCGCGCACGCCCCCTGCCATTTGGTAAATGATGGCCACGACCGAGCCCTTATAGGGCACGCGCCCCTCGATGCCCTCGGGCACGAGTTTGTCGGCATTGGGGTTGCCCGTGCTCGATTCCTGGAAGTAGCGATCGGCACTGCCCTGCTGCATGGCGCCAATGGAGCCCATGCCCCGGTAGCTCTTGTAGCTGCGGCCCTGATAGAGAATGACTTCGCCGGGGGCTTCTTCCGTACCGGCAAAAAGTCCCCCCATCATGACCGTGGCCGCGCCTGCGGCCAGGGCTTTGGCGATGTCGCCGCTGTAGCGCACGCCCCCATCGGCAATGAGGGGTACGCCCGTGCCCTTTAAGGCCGTGGCGACGTTGTCGATGGCGGTGATCTGGGGCACCCCGACGCCCGCCACGATGCGGGTGGTGCAAATCGAGCCCGGGCCAATGCCGACTTTGACGGCATCGGCGCCGGCATCGACCAGGGCGCGCGCGGCTTCGCCCGTCGCGATATTGCCGCCGATGACTTCCACCTGCGGGTAGTGTTGTTTGACCCAGCGCACCCGATCGAGCACGCCTTTGCTGTGGCCATGGGCGGTGTCGACCACGATGGCGTCTACGCCGGCCTTGACCAAGGCCTCCACGCGGGCTTCGGTGCCCTCCCCCACGCCTACTGCGGCGGCCACGCGCAGTCGCCCCGATTCGTCGCGCGCGGCAAGGGGGAAACTGGTTTGCTTGGTGATGTCCTTGACGGTGATGAGGCCTCGCAACTCAAAGCGGTCATTGACCACCAGCAAGCGTTCGAGCTTGTGGCGATTGAGTAAGGCCTTGGCCTCATCGGGGCTGGTGCCCTCAGGCACGGTGATGAGTCGCTCGCGCGGCGTCATGATGCTGCTGACCGCGAGGTCATAGCGCGATTCGAATCGCAAATCTCGGCCGGTGACAATGCCGACCACTTGGCCGCCGTCAATGACCGGAAATCCGGAAATGCCCAATTGTTCGGACAAGGCCATGACCTGGCGCACGGTGTGCTGAGGTGTGATGACCACAGGATCGCGCAGGACGCCACTCTCGTAGCGTTTGACTTTAGCCACTTGGGCGGCTTGGTCTTGGGCGCTGAGGTTTTTGTGGATGACGCCAATACCCCCTTCTTGGGCAATGGCAATGGCCAGACGCGCCTCGGTCACGGTGTCCATGGCGGCAGACACCAGGGGCAGGTTCAAGCGGATGTTGCGGGTGAATTGGGTAGAAAGCGAAGTGTCCTTGGGCAGGACTTCCGAGTGGGCGGGCACCAACAAGACGTCGTCGAAGGTGAGTGCATTGCCAAGCAAACGCATGGGAGAGCTCCAAAGAAAATGATTGTAGGCAATTCTCCAAGTTCCCTTGTATACAGAAGGGCGATCGTCTTGTGTGTGTTGGCGATGTTTCGGAATTTGGTCACAATCCGCCCGAACCGCCACCCCTTTATCATGCGCTTGTTTCCTCTTCAATGGCAATTACCATGAAATTCGCGCCGCTCCGAGCCTCGGCCGTCCGCTGGCTGATGTTCCTCTCCACCGTGCTGGCCCTGCCCACATGGGCCCAAAACTACACCTTTGAGGCGCTCGAGCAGCTCATGCGGGAGAACAGCCCCGCCTTGCGCATGGCCGCCCAAATGACCGAGGAAGCGCGTGGCGCCGTTCGAACCGCCCGCACCTTCCCCAACCCCAGCTATGAGAGCCTCTCGGGGCCACGCCGTTCATTGCCGGCGGGCGTTTCTGCGGGGCAATCGCGCAGCAGCAGCTTGACCCAACCGCTCGACATGCCCTGGAACCGCTTCCCGCGCGTGGATGCGGCCGAAAACGGCTTGCTCGCGGCCATTGCGGCGGAGCGCAGCTTTTTGAACGAATCACGCGCACGCCTGCGGCTGGGTTTTTTTGAGCTCATCCGCCGCGAGGGAGAACAACGCGCGGCGCAGGAAGACCTCTCCTTGATGCAAAACATTCGCCAGCGCATCGCGCTGCGCGTGGAGACGGGTGAATCCCCCCGCTTTGAATTGATCAAGGCCGATGCGGAAACCTTGAACGCCCAGAAAGCGTTTGAGACGGCGAGCGCGCGCACCCGCCAAGCCCGCGCCGCCTTGCGGGCCATTGTGGGGCCGAGCTTGCCGGAAAACTTCTTGGTCGAGGGGCGCATTGGTGACATTGGCACCCCCATTGGGCTGGAGCAGGCGCGCGCACAAATGTTCGAGCGCAACCCAGAACTGATTCAAGCCCGCGCCCTGCGCGACCAAGCGCAAAACCAATTGTCAGAGCAACGCGCGTTGCGCATGCCCCAAATCGCCTTGCGCGCCGAGTTGGATCAGGACCCCGAGATGCGGGCGCGGCGCGATGGCGTGCAGCTCACCTTGCCGATCTGGGATTGGCGGGGAGGCCCTGTGGCCGAGGCAGGGGCGCGTCTGGCGCAATCCGAGAGCCAACTCGAGTTCAAGACCTTTAGCCTGCAGCAGTCCCTGGATGTGGCCTACCAGCAGCACGCGATTGCGCAAGCCCAGCTGCGCGCGTTGGAATCGGGCATTCTCAAGCAAGCCGAACAAGCCTTGCGCATTGCCGAGACGGCCTACCGCGCGGGTGAAAAAGGCTTTCTGGAAGTGCTCGATGCCCGGCGCGTGTTTCGCGCCGCGCGCAATGAAATCATCAACGCCCGGTATGAACTGGCCGCCGCTTGGACGGAAATTGCCCGTTTGAGCGACCAACCCTAACCTTTTCCTCAACGTCACAAAAGCCCATGAAACTGCTCATCCGCTCACGCTTGACCACAACGGCTTTGCTCACGCTTGTCCTGGCCGTTTCAGCTTGCAAGCCCGCACAGGTGCCCAGCACCGGTCAAGCGGCGGGCGATCCCATGCAAGTGCAAGCGCCGGAATCACTGCGCGCGCAAATTCAAGTGACGGAGGTGGCTCAACAGGAGTTATCCGACACGTTGCGGGTGGCCGGTGCCATCGAGTTTGACGAGCAAAGCCTCAACCGCATTGGGGCGAGCGTGACCGGTCGGGTCACCCAATTGCACGCAGTTCTGGGGCAGTTGGTGCAAAAAGGACAACCTCTGGCGCAAATTCACAGCAGTGAGCTCTCAGCGGCGCAGCTCTCCTTCTTGAAGGCCAAGTCCGCCACTGAACTCAACCGCCGTAATGTGGACCGCGCGCAAACCTTGTTTCAAGCCGATGTGATCAGCGCGGCGGAGTTGCAGCGTCGACAAAGCGAGTACGAGATCGCCGCCGCCGAGATGCGCGCGAGCCAAGACCAATTGCGCGTGCTGGGCATGACCAGCGAGGCCATTGAGCAACTCGCCAAGAGTGGCGCCATCGACTCCAACGCGAATGTGGTGGCTAGCCTGAGCGGCGTGGTCGTGGAGCGCAAGGTGGTGCCCGGCCAAGTGGTCCAGCCCTCCGACGCCCTCTTCGTGGTGGCCGACTTGCAGCGCGTGTGGGCCGTGGCGCAAGTGCCCGAGCAACAGGTTTTCCAAGTTCAGGTGGGCCAGAAAGTGCGCATTGAGGTGCCGGCCTTGAACAAGCAGGAGATCGTGGGCCGACTGATTTTTGTGGGCCAGACGGTCAACCCCGAAACCCGCACCGTGCTGGTGCGCACCGAGTTGGACAACGCCAAAGGCATTCTCAAGCCCGCCATGCTCGCCACCATGCTGATTGACTCGGCGCCTAGCCCCCGCATCGTGGTGCCCCACGGCGCCGTGGTGAGGGAAGATGATCAGGATTTTGTGTTTGTGGAAGTCTCTCCCAACACCTATCGCCTCTCCCCCGTCAAGCTCGAAGCCGAGCGCAACGGGGTGCGCATCGTGACACAAGGGCTCAAGACGGGCCAGCGCATCGTGTCCGATGGCGCGTTCCACCTCAATAACCACCGCAACTTGTTGGTGGTCAGCCAGGGAGACTGAGCATGCTCGCTTCAATGGTAAGGGCTGCTCTTAAGCAGCGCCTGGTGGTCGTGGTCGTGGCCGTGATCCTGCTGTTCTTTGGTCTGGATGCGGCACGCAAACTCTCGGTGGACGCTTTCCCCGATGTGACAAATGTGCAAGTGCAAATCGCCACCGAAGCGCCGGGGCGCTCGCCCGAAGAAGTCGAGCGGCTCGCGACCGTGCCGATTGAGGTGAGCATGACCGGCATGCCAGGACTGGTGGAGATGCGCTCGCTCAACAAGCCCGGGCTCTCGCTCATCACCTTGGTCTTCACGGACCAAACGAATGTGTATTTTGCGCGGCAGTTGGTCATGGAGCGGCTGCTTGAGGTGACGCAACGCCTCTCCCCAGGGCTCTCGCCCGTGCTCGGACCCGTCTCCACGGGTTTGGGCGAGGTCTACCAATACACCTTGCAGCACCCCAAGGACGGGCAGCGCGCCCTCACGCAAGAAGAGCTGACCCAACGGCGTATCGTGCAAGACTGGGTGGTGCGGCCACTGTTGCGCTCTATTCCGGGTGTGGCCGAGATCAACTCGCAGGGGGGCTTTGTCAAGCAGTACCAAGTGCTGGTCAACCCGGATCGCTTGCGCCACTACAAGCTCAACCTGAGCGATGTGTATGAGGCGGTGGCGCGCAACAACGCCAACTCGGGCGGTGGCGTGTTGCCCATCGCTTCCGAGCAATACTTGATTCGCGGTATGGGTTTGGTGCAGTCGCTCGAAGACATTGGCCAGATCGTGCTCAAGGAAGTCAATGGCACGCCCGTGTATGTGCGAGACGTGGCGGAGATCAGTTTCGGCCATGAGGTTCGGCAGGGGGCGCTGGTCAAGGGCCATACCGAATCGGTGGGCGGGATCGTGATGATGATTGCCGGAGGCAACGCCAAGCAGGTGGTGGCGCGCATCAAACAGCGCGTGGAGAAGATCAACCAAAGCGGCATGCTGCCCAACGATTTGCAAATCGTTCCCTACTACGACCGCTCGGAGTTGGTGGACGCGGCCCTCTGGACTGTGACCAAGGTGCTGCTCGAAGGCATTGTGCTGGTGGTCATCGTGCTCTTCATCTTCCTCGGCGACGTCCGCTCGTCCTTGATTGTGGTGGCCACTTTGGTGCTCACGCCTTTGCTGACCTTCTGGGCCATGAACCGAATCGGGTTGTCGGCCAACTTGATGTCATTGGGGGGGTTGGCCATTGCCATTGGCTTGATGGTGGATGGCTCGGTGGTGGTGGTGGAGAACGCCTACGCCCGCTTGGGGCGGGCCGCCGAGCTCGGTGAGAGCAAGGTGCGCGGCGTCTTGAATGCGGTCTTGGAAGTGGCCACGCCGGTGATTTTTGGCGTGGGGGTGATCATCTTGGTGTTCTTACCCTTGATGACCTTGCAAGGCATGGAGGGCAAGATGTTCTCGCCCCTGGCATTCACGATTGCCATTGCCATGGCCATTTCCCTGTGCCTGTCCATCACCCTCTCGCCCGTGCTCTGCTCTTACTTGCTCAAGCCGCCGGTAGGCGATGGCGATCACGACACGCGCGTCATTGCCTGGCTCAAGGCGCGCTATTTGCGCCTGCTCGACGCGGCCTTGCGGCAGGAACGGCGCACCATCGGCCTGACCTTGCTGAGTTTGGTTTTGGCGGTGGGGTTGATTCCCTTCTTGGGCACCGCCTTTATTCCGGAGATGCGCGAAGGCTCGATCGTGCCGGGCATCACCCGCGTGCCCAATATCGCGCTGGAAGAGTCGATCGAGATGGAACAAGAGGCCATGCGGCTGATCGCGCAGGTGCCCGGGGTGAAATCGGCCGTCTCGGGCGTGGGTCGGGGTGAATCGCCCGCGGATCCCCAAGGCCCCAACGAATCCACCCCCATCGTGAGCCTGTTGCCGCGCGACCAGTGGCCCAGCGGCTGGAACCAAGACAGCATTGCCGACGCCATTCGTGAAAAGCTCAAGGCTTTGCCCGGGGTGCAAATCGTGATGGCGCAGCCCATCTCGGCGCGTGTGGCGGAAATGGTCACAGGGGTGCGCTCTGACATTGCTGTCAAAGTTTTTGGCGACGATCTCGATACCTTGCGCCAATTGGCGGGGCAAATCAGCAAGATCGCCCAGGGCATTCAGGGAGCAAATGACATTCGGGTCGAGCGCGTGGCGGGTCAGCAATACCTGCAAATCGAGATCGACCGTCAGGCCATTGCGCGTTTGGGCATCAACGTCTCGGACGTGAATGACTTGATTGAAACGGCCATTGGCGGCAAAGTGGCCACCGAGGTGTTCGAGGGCGAGCGGCGCTTTGCGGCGGTGGTGCGTTTGCCCGAGCGCTTCCGTGACGATGTGGAAGCCATCTCCAACATCATTTTGGACTCGCGCCATGGCGCCAAGGCGCGCTTGAGCGATGTCGCCAAAATTCACATTCTCGATGGTCCGGCCCAAATCTCGCGCGAGCAAGCCAAGCGCCGCATTGTGATTGGGGTGAATGTGCGCGACCGCGACTTGGGCAGTTTTGTGGCCGAGTTGCAATCCAAGGTGCAAGCCAAGGTGAAGTTGCCCGATGGCTATTACTTCGAGTGGGGTGGCCAGTTCCAAAACCTCGAGCGCGCACTGGGCCACCTCAAAATCATTGTGCCCATCACCGTGGCCGCCATCTTCTTCTTGCTCTTCCTTTTGTTCAATTCCGTGCGCTACGCGACACTGATCATCACGGTGCTCCCGTTTGCCTCGATCGGGGGCATCGTGGGTCTGTTCCTGACCCGTGAGTACCTCTCAGTACCGGCCTCGGTGGGCTTTATCGCCTTGTGGGGCATTGCGGTGCTCAACGGGGTGGTCTTGGTGAGTTGCATTCGAACGCTGCGCACCCAGGGCATGGGCGTCGCTCAAGCCGTGGTGGAGGGCGCCAAGCAACGTTTCCGTCCGGTGATGATGACCGCCACCGTGGCCATGCTGG
>JACCED011721791.1_pt1 | contig 11715 bp, 14 predicted proteins | sample 7455021 | NCBI WGS metagenome assembly JACCED01 (sample SAMN15323456, study PRJNA562643) | freshwater metagenome | isolation source: river surface water | place: USA:Blue River Watershed | collected 2017-08-19
AAATAAATATCAATTTTTATTTCTTATAGAAGTAAAAAAAGAATCCGAATAAAGAGAGGTCAATTCAATTTATAATGAATAAAAAAAGATTAATTAATTATTTGGCAATTTTTAGCAAACATATATGCACATGTAAGTGCACCAGTAGTGACGACACAATATGGTACAAAAAACTTTGTATAATTTCTTAATTGTGGTTCACTTATTTTTTTCACAAAGTATAAGGATACTGGAATTGCTGTACCAGCACCAACAATTACAATCTGTGCCTTCGCAACTTTTTTTAAATCTATAGTCATAAAAGTCATATTTATTTTTATACATTATAAGATATAAATTCAATATATTACAATTTCAGTTTTTTATTGATTATTTATAATAATATTGTTATCAATATTATAGAATATCTTATTGTTTGTATTATCACCAATTGACATTATTCTTATCATTTTATTTATTTCGTCTTGAGTTGTTATATTGAGCGTACTCATCAAAAATCTCAGTCCTTTGCCTCTTTGTGAAGTTACAATAGAATTTGCAAATGCCTTTGTATTTAAAACAATTTTTTCTGCATCAATTTTTGCACTATTTAAGACAAAATCAGATTGAACTTTTATATTTGTTACTAATGTTTGTGTTTCAGCCTTAATTTGTTCTAATGTTTGTTTATTTTGTTCAAGTTGATTCTTTTGAACCTGTTCTACTGTTTTTGTATATTGGGTTACAAGAGTGTCTGGTATTTGCACATACATCATTTGAACATATTTAACAGGAACATCAATTCCAAATTCACTATATAATTCTTTATTAAGTGCTTCTGCAATACTTTTAGAAATATTTCGTCTATCATTAATATATTTTGATAATTCAATATTTGAGCCGGTAGTGGCGGTGCCAGCAAAATTTTTAATAATTAATTTTGCTTCATTTATTACAGAGTTTTGATAATTTAGACCATATTTATTATAAATATTTTTGAGACTTTTTGAAGGTATTTTATACCAAAATGCTAAATTCATTTTAATTTGATATCCATCCTTAGTAAAAATATTTTGACCATTATCTCCTTCAAATCTAATTTCATTATATGTAGAAGAAAATCGAATAATATCGAAATTTAAAGGAAGAAAATATCTTCCTCTTTCCAATACTTTATCTGTGTCTGTTTTTCCAAATTTATTTCTTGTAAATGCATATTCGTTATAGTGAATATAATGAAATGATAATGGAACTAAAATACATACTAATAATACTGATAATGCAAGAATAGAACTTAATACATATTTATATTTTAGAATAAATTCTTTTGTTTTATTCCAATTTACTTTATTTTGTTTATTTGTATTTGTATTTGTGATATTATCAAGGTCTATGTTCATATTTATTTATTATTAGAAATGAAAATATATTACAAATAATAAATATATCAATTTTTTTCATTTTAAAAGGAAAAAAGTAATAGACTTAAAAAAGGAGATCAATTTTTTTCATTTTAAAAGGAAAAAAAGTAATAGACTTAAAAAGGAGATCAATTTTTTATTCCTTATAGAAGTGAAAAAATTGACTTTAAATTAATTTAAAAAGGATTTCAAATGTTATATATTATAATGACAGAAGTATGCAGAACAGATAATTTCGTGGCAAAATGTTACGAAGATCCAAATAATGAAACTTATGAAACAAACAAATATATTAATGGAGAATTCACTAAATGTAATGTTCCACTCTATAATATTATCAAGATTCATAAAACTGAATCTGATGAAGTTATATGGTCTTATAAGGAATGTAGACGTGGTCCATCACACCAACTTAGAGCATTTGTCAAAATTGACGGAACTCAATGGTTTATTGGTGCGTTTAATTTTAAATGTAGATGTTTTCTAAATTGTGAAACTGGCAAATATGTCGAAGCGGGTGAACATGATAGTTGGTATAATATTAAAAGTATGTCACCGAATGGTAAATTTGCGATTATTTATACCTATACATATGGTGGCAATACGGAATATATCAGAATGTATGACTTTTCACAACTTGAAACAGTTGGACCAGTTATGAAACATATTAAAAATCTTCCCGATATTTTTGATCCTAGTTATCCTGAACGATTTACTTTTGATTTTGTAAGTGATACAGAAATAAGAGCAAAGTATAAATGGAATGAAGAGGATAAAGAATGGCGCGATATGGGGATTTATAAATTTACAGAATAATTTTTTTATAATAAATAAATTAAAATCCGATATAAGCATTTTTAGAATTTCTCAATATTTCCGATTCAATATAATCTATAATTCCTGAAGAATTTAATCCTAATTCACTCATAATGGATGCATATGCCAATGCTTTTTGCTCAAATTCTAACTGGATTATATTTGAAGTTATATTTGCCTGGATTAAGATTAGTTGTTTTTGATTTTCGGTTTCAATCAGCATTTGTTTTGCAGTTTGTACAGATTGAATATATGTTGTATTTGCTAAAATAAGCTCAGATTCTCTTTTGTTTAGTTCGGTCTGTGACATTTGTATAATTGATTGTTTTTCTGTAATAATATTATTGTATGATGTAGGAAAATCGATATTTTTCAATTGAAACAAATGCAAATTAATCTGAATGTCTGATTTATTTATATTTAATTCCAACAGATTGTGCATATTTGTTTCGATATCTTGTCGATTTGTATAATATTCGAAGGAATTAAAATCGGCACAAACAGTTAAAATAGAATCTTGAATTATATTATTAATTATATTTTTATAGTTATTTTCATTATCAAATAAATACCACATTACTGGTATTATCGAATTTTTATTGTATGAATATTGAACAGTATAATCTAAATCTACAGACAAACCATCTTTCGAGAAACATTTCAAGTTGTCGTAGTTTGCATATTGCACGGTTGATATATAATATTTCAATTCATCACCAAATTCTAAACTATATACTCCTTGATCCAGCACAGTTTTAACATCAGTTGTATATTTATTATGCACAACTGCAAATTCATTTTGCTTGACCTTTTTGTTGGTAGATGTAGCCAGATATGCTATTAATATACTTGAGCCAATTATGGATGCAATTATTAAAAGTTTCAATTTAATATTCATTTTAGTTTTATAATATTCTTTAAATGTCTTTAATTGTATATGAAATTTTAATCAATTTTTTTTTCATTTTAAAAGGAAAAAAGTTAAAAACTAAAATAAATCAGTATAATAAATAGAACAATAATTGCAATAAATATGAAAGTCAAAAAAACTATGTCTCTAAGAGAAAATTTTTTTTCTTTATATGAGTCATATTCAGAAATATATTTTTCAACATCAACATTGTAATCCATATTATTTGTTCCCTCTATAATGAATAAAATATATTGGTAATTATTATTTCAACTTTTTTTCCTTTTAAAATGAAAAAAATTGATCTCCCTTTAAGTCTATTACTTTTTTCCTTTTAAAATGAAAAAAATTGATCTCCCTTTAAGTCTATTACTTTTTTCCTTTTAAAATGAAAAAAATTGATTAAAATTTCATATACAATTAAAGACAATTAAACACAATTAAATAATATATAAAAATGGCATCATTTCAAAAAGAATATTATCCATCTGGCAAACTAAAATCAGAGGGATTTGTTAATCAAGACAAAAAAGAGGGGATTTATAAGGAATATTTTTCTAATGGAAACCTTTCAATGGAATGTAATTATATTGATGGTAAATTAAATGGCATTTATAAGGGATATTTCGATGATGGATTTTTATATGTAGAATGTAACTATATTGATCACAAATTAAACGGAAAATACGAGGAGTATCATCCAAATGGCAATCTTTCAAAGAGATGTAATTATATTGATAATGTATTAAATGGTGAATTTGAAGCATATGGAGAAGATCGTACTATTTGTGGAAAATCAAATTTTATAAATGGTAAAGCAGAAGGAAAATCTATTCAGAATACTCAATTATGGTGTGATTATAAAAGACATTATGAAGTTTACACTATAATTGTACATTCAAATATGGAAAATGGTATACCTGTTGGTGAAAGTATAGGATATTACAAAAACGGTAATATTGGTTTAATTACAAATTATATTGATGGTGTTCGCAAAGAATATAAAGATTATTATATCGATGGCACTATAAAAACAGAAATTAATTATATTTTAGAAAATGAATATATAAAAAAAGAATATTATTATAATGGAACTTTAAAAATGGAAAGTTATTATAAGGATGACAAAAAGAATGGTATTTGTAAGGTATATTATGACAATGGTGAACTTTTAGAGGAAAGTAATTATGATGATAATAAGAGAAATGGTATTTCAAAGGAATATCATAAAAATGGAAACCTTTCAAAGGAATGTAATTATAAGGATGATAAATTAAATGGGATTTGTAAAAATTATTATGATAATGGTATTTTAAAAAAAGAATGTTATTATAAAGATGACAAAAAGAATGGTATTTGTAAAGAATATAACAATGATGGAACATTAAAAATGGAAAGTTATTATAAGGATGATAAAGAAATTAATTACATTAATTACATTAATTATAAAATATTATCTACATGGAATTATATTATTTCATTTTTTTATTTTTCAGATCTATAATATCTTGGATAAGGAACACAATCTTTTACAGATTCAGCACCTGTTACAAATTTAACAAGACGTTCAAATCCCATACCCATGCCTCCATGAGTAACCGATCCGTTTCTTCTTAAATCCATATAAAATTCAAGTGGTTCTTTTTCCAATTGAAGGTTTTCAATACGTTCTCCCAGTTCAAATTCACTATGAATACGAGCAGAACCTCCCACGAGTTCACCAACTCCTGGAACAATTAAATCAAAACAATCAACATATTCAATTTCTTTTTCATTTTCTACAAATGAACCGATAACTGGCATATAAAATGCTTTTACATTTTTAGGATAATATTTTATAATTACTGGCACTTTATAAAAGTCTGTTAAAAACTTTTCATGTTCTGAACTCATATCGTCTGAATAAGAAGGAGGTGTTTCGAATTTAACATTTCCCGATTCTTCTTCTGTTTTCATCATTTTTACAGCATCCCTGTGAGTTATTACAACAAAATCAGATTCTAGATATTTATTCAATTTTAGCAGAATATCTTTCTGAAGCTTTTGTTCGAGACATTTTAACGCTATTAAACCGTATTTGTCTTGAATAACATATCGAATAGCATATTTTATAAGTTCTTCTGAAATTTTTGATACATCAGTAGAGCTATTTATGAATGGCATTTCGAGTTCTACCATTGAAAATTCTGCAAGATGGCGAGCAGTAGCAGAAGGTTCACCTCTCACTGCACGTGTAACTGTCCACACATTACCTAATGGAATATGTGTTTCAAGTTCTAATTGAGATGACACCGTTAAAGATGCCTTCTTTCCAAAAAAATCTTTTGAAAAGTCCACCTTGCCAGAAGCAGATGGAATATCCTTTAATTCATTTGATTGAAGCAATAGGGTGGCTTGCATAGGTTGACATCCTCCCTCACATTCAGAAAATGTAATCAATGGCATATCAGTTCGAGTAAAATCATACTCTTTAAAAAAGGATTCAATTCCTTCCATTAGCAAACTTCTAATTCCATATATTGCTGATTTTGTAGCAGAGAAACATTCCAAGTGCGGATATGTTCTGAGATGTTCTAATGTAAGATTTGTTTTTGCAATTGGATATGTTGATGGATCTTTTACTTTTCCAATTACTTCTAGCGAAAGACCATATAATTCAATAGGTTGCAATTCTTTAGGACTTTTAACAATTTTTCCATAAATTTTAACCGAATCACCAGTAGTTAACTTTAATAGTTCATCCGTGATATTATCTTCTTCAAATATTACTTGAAGTGGTTGGAGATGAGATTTCCATGAATCATATATCTTAAGAAATACAAATCTCTTTTGAAATCTCGCAGTTTCTACCCAACCATTCACAGTGACAATACTGTCAATATCTTTTTCAGTAAGTGTTATAATACGTCTCATTTTAATTTAGCTTTAATATGTGTTTAATAAATTAAATAAATTTAAAATCAATTTTTTTCATTTTAAAAGGAAAAAAAGTATACAATTTAAAAGGAAATCAATTTTTTTCATTTTAAAAGGAATAAAATAAAAAATTTTATATAAAAATATGCGTTTTTATTGTGTTTCAAAACATATAATCCTATTATAAATGTGTGTTATTATAAGTGGTGAAACACAACCCGACACTACAAAATTAATGAATATTCCTGTCGTTGTAAATGATGTAAAGTCAAATTTTTTTATGTATATTAATAATTTTGACCTTTCTAAACCAAATGAGATGAAATTTAATTCATTAATTGAAGACTCGTATCAAGATAATAAAATGTTTTCAAGATTATATCAAGATTTAAATACCTTTAATTTAAAACAGAATAATGGTTCTTTGATGGTTGTTCCATTTGCCGTAGATGCTCACACTCCAAGTTCACAAATAGGCTTAGTTGATATTTCGACAGATGAAATGAAACAATTAAGAACAAATATTAAATCATTAAAACCTGTTTCAAAAAATTATACATTATCTATGAATTATTCAAGAGGTATTGAATATGATTCCGATAAAAAAATTGAGGTTCATAAGATTGGAAATTATAATATCTCAGTTGCTACATCAAGATTAAAACTTTTAAATAATATTGATTGGAATAAATTTACAAAACCAGATGATTATGATAAAAGAATAAATACATTTCTTAATAAAGAATTATATCCAAATAAGTATGCATATTTTTATATAGTTGCGGAAGCCATAGAAAATATAAAAGATGATGGATTTGGTGTTGTATATCCAAGATTATCAGATGGAAATATTTATATGCCGACAGCTCATGAAGATACAACGAGATTTCATGACTTTGATGTTGAATTATTTACATTTGGAAAAAATTTAAATAACAGTTTATATTCAGATAAAAAAATGTTACACAATGAATTACAAAACTTACAAAATGTAAATGTTAAAATGTTAAATAATACATATCAAAAAATGAATTTTGATAAAGATATTAATACATTTTTATATGATAAAATAAAAGGAAATATAGAAAATCATAATGTTTTTTTAAACTGAATTAGATAAGTTTATGTGTTTTAAACATATATTGACAACAAGGACAAATATTTCGCAGTTTAATATATTTAGAATGAGATAATGATGGCATTTCAAAATCATCCCAATTTTTTTTATTTTTTAATCTAGATCTCACAAAGGTTCTCTTAGGATTATAGTCCATATTTTTTAAAGTAAAATATTTAAGACCAGTAACATTTGTACCAACTCCATCATTTATATGATCACGTTTCTTATTCTTTTTTTCATTTGTATAATGGTCTCTACCTCTGTTTTTGTATTCATCCTTAAATTCCATCAGTTTTCCTTATATATTTAATAAATAGGTTTTCCTTATATAATTTGTTCAATTTTTATTAAAATTTAAATAAAAAATATATAAATTATAATTATATAAATACTTATAATGACTAATACAGATAAAACCAAGTTTATTCGAGATTTGCCCTTTGAAAAACGTCTTGAAACAATAAAAGAATTAAAAAACAAATATCCTGATCGAATTCCATTGATGATAACAGATGAAAATAAAAAATTAAAACCAATAAAATTATTAGTTCCATCTGATTTATCCGTTATGAATGTATTAATAATAGTTAGAAAGCGTATACAGATAGGTTCGGAAGAAACTATTTTTCTTTTTGCAAATACTTATACAAAAAATAATAAAATTAAAGAATCATTTTTATGTAATTCTTCTGAAAGCATATCTACAATTTATAATAAATATAAAGACGATGATAATATGCTATATTTAACATATTGTAAAGAAAATGTATTTGGATAATTTTATAAGATATTACAACTCGTATCAATTCGTAATTCTCTGCCAATTTTTTTTATTTCATTTTTTAAATTATCTTTAGAATGTATTTTTAATAGTTTATTGTATATAATCGGTCTTAATTCATTTGAATTAATCGATATTAAGTTTTTGTAATTTTGTACAAGTTTTACATTATTCCAATTTTGATTAACACCAGTCGACCCATCTTTTCCATTCCATAATTCACATTCTGACTTTGTTTGATTTAACACATGACCTTTAAAATGATGATAGTACGAGTCATTCAGAGAATATATTTTAATCCCACAAAGATAACAAGAATGACCATTACATGTCGAACATTTTATAAGATTACAACCTTCTTCTTTTATAAATGTTGAATTACAATGTGGACATGTGTGCATAATCGTTTTATTTCTAATTTCTATTAAAATATTATCAATATAACTTTCTAAATTTTCTTTTTTAATATTTGATATTTCTATATAATTACAATCTTGTTTATGTGATTGTTTTTGACATTTACTGCACCATTCTGATAGACATTTTCCACATTTAACAGATAATTTTTCTTTTGATTCAATTTGTATTCCATATTTTCTACATTTTGGACATATTTGATAATTCGGTATAATACTCGCAATTTGTCTAACTTCAGATATTTCGTATAAATCTATAAATTTATTATATTCCTCCTCATTTAAAACAGATTTAAATGTTTCCTCCTTATAAAATCCATTGCAGTGATCTGTATCATCATATACACATTTCAAATTTATTTGTGATTTTTCAATCGCAACATTAACATATCTCTTCATACAATCTGTGCATATAAGATGAACATTATCAATATTAGCCTTATCACAATGTATTAATTCTGAATGTATATATTCCCCAAAACAACATTTACATTCATTTATCTTCTTAAACTGAATTAATCTTTCTTGTTCTAATTTTTCTTTTTCTAATCTTTCTAATTCTTTTTTTTCTTTTTCTATTTTTTCTAATCTTATTCTTTCTATTTCTATTTTTTCTTTTTCTATTTTTTCTAATCTTATTCTTTCTATTTCTATTTTTTCTCTTTCTATTTTTTCTATCCTCTGTTCTTTTATTAAATTGCTTATCATATCATATATTAATTCCTTCTGCATATTGTCTTCATTTAATTCGTTAAATTTATTTAATATAATATCAATATCATTTTTACTTTCAATCAATGCCCCTTCATTTGAACGAATATATTTTTCGTAATTTAAAAGAAAAAAATATTTACGTGCATTTATTTTTTTAATTTTAATATTTTTATACATAATATATGTATGATTTGTTTTTGTATGTACACCACAATATATATTTATTTTTGCTATATTTTTACATCTTCCGTTTTTTGAAGTTACAGCTGCACACTTCATAGTTCTTATAAAGAATTTATTTACTTATTTAGTTTACTGTATAAAAATTGAAATAATTATATATTCAATTTTTTTATTCACTTAACTAAATAAGAAATAAGAAATATGGAAAACTCGACAATAACTTTAACTTTTGGTGATGCGGGTGAAAATCATAAAGGTATGCAAATTATTGGAGATAAAGTAGATGAAGGAGAAGGTTTTACATATGACGATTTGAAAGAATTAAAAACTAAATTTAAAGATTATAAATTAAATTCTAAATTATATAAACTAAATAGATATATACCTGAAGATAATGATGTTCCAATAGCAGCTGTTTTGGTTGTTAAAAATTTTATACAAACTATATTAAACGATACGGAATATACATATAAAAACTTTATAAAGGAACAATTAAATTTAGAATACGATAAAAAAGCATTTATGTATGGAAGAGTTGTTAATAAAAATGCTCGTTATAATTTATGTTTTGACGAAAAAGCACAAGAGCCGGATTATGAAAATGGTAAAGGTAGAATTATATCATATAAAGAAATGAAGATTCTTAATACTATTAGAAAAAAATTAAATAAAATTATTGGACGAAAATTTGATAATATGAAATGTGAATCAAATTATTATTACGATATAAATAAAACAGGAATTGGTTATCATGGAGATACAGAAAGAAGAAAGGTTGTGGCTATTAGATTAGGAGCAAGTTTGCCTATACATTATCAATGGTTTAAAAATAATTTACCAAAAGGTGATAATGTTAATATTGATTTGGATGGAGGAGATTTATATATAATGAGTGAAAAAGCAGTCGGAACAGATTGGAAAAGTTCATCTATATATACTTTAAGACATGCAACGGGATGTGATAAATTTACAAAATTATAATAAATTTAACGATAACCCAGAACAGGAGATCCAATATCATTTATCTTTGATATTTTTTCTATTACATGAACTGGATTTCTAAAAAGTAAAAATACAAATCCACATGTTAATAATGCAGATAACAATTTCAAGCAAAATATTTCATTTTCTAATATATGTATATGTTTATGCAAAGATGTATTTTTCTCTTCAGTTTTATCATATAATTTAATAATTTTATCCATTTTTTCAGTATTCATATTTAAAACAGATTCACTTTTTATTTTAATTTGTTCTGATAATATTGAAAGATGTTTATCTGCAATATTATTATACTCTGGATTTTTTATTAATTTATCAATTACATTTTCTCCTTCTTTTTCTAAATCTTTTTTCATTTTATTAAGATTAAATTCATACGTCTTTTTAATATTATTAATATTTAAATCATACATTTTCTTAATCTCATCTGTTGTTAAAATTTTTGTAATAAGATTAGTTTCTATTTGAGATATATCTGCTTTTATTTTTAATATTATATTTTCTTTCATATTCATTATATCATTTTTTAAATTATTTTCCATTCTAGAAATCTGTCTATTCATATTATTATTTTGTTCATTCATTTTGAATTCATTTATTTTTAATGTAAATAATGGATGATTAATAATCCATTTAATATTATCATCAGTTAAACAGTTCATATTTTTTATATAAATAAATAAAATAAGTTATAGAAAATATTAAATTCAATTTTTTTACAATTTATTTTTATTTGCTAAAAAAATACTTCATCTGATATTCTCCAACATACTTAAAACCAAGCTTTGAAAACAACTTGTCTGACCCACACTCTGGCAAAATTGCCACATTTATCTCACTTATTTTACTTGACTGAATTTCATTCATCACAATCTTCACAAGAAGTTCTGAATGTCCCTTTTTTCTGTGATTCTCATCAGTATGAATGTAGTTTATGTAACAACTATCATTTTGAGTCGTAAAATATATCATTCCGATATATTCATCTTCTTTTGCAAGAAGGTAAATTTTATCATTCTGTTTGAGCTTTGGAATGACAAATCCATCAATCTTCTTCCTGTATGGATTCAGAAGATTCTGATAGTTAGAATTGATTCGAATGATATTCATTCTTTGAAGGTGTTATTATAATGTATATAATGAAACAATCAGAATTAATATATTTTCAATTTTTTTAAGATAGTTTTAAAACTATATTTAATCAGTAGTATGTTTATTACACATATATGGATATCCTGTGCACGCACATTTTTCACCATATTTTCTTTTTGTTTTTCTTTGTATTGCCTCATTTGTTTCATTTATTTCATTTATTTCAATTGATTCATTTGATTCATTATTATTTGTATCTAAATATATTTTAAACATATCATATTCATTATTAATTTTAGTTATTCTGTTACGTATATTATCAAATATATTATTATTAAAAATATCTTCTTCACCTAAAAAGGGAT
>JACCED011375145.1_pt1 | contig 11714 bp, 6 predicted proteins | sample 7455021 | NCBI WGS metagenome assembly JACCED01 (sample SAMN15323456, study PRJNA562643) | freshwater metagenome | isolation source: river surface water | place: USA:Blue River Watershed | collected 2017-08-19
ATATTCATAAGTTCCAGGTAAACCATATTTATGCACAATGGTACCTGGGCTTACGATCTTAGTTTCACCATCACCGAAATCAACTTTAAAGCTGATCACATCCGATGCTGCTAAGGTAATGGATACATTTCCAGAACCATCGCCGGTTGGAGCTTCAGTCGTAGCGCCTTGAATCGCAGTCGTTAAAACTAGTTCTGAAGGCGTTTTCAATTCGCCGAAACTATATTCTTCCTTTTTACATCCTGCCAACATGAGCAGAGCTACGAATGCAAAAAGCTTAAATTGGTTTGCAATATTTTTCATAATCTAATACGTTTTATCAGTTAAGTTTAATGTCATCTACATAAATGGTATAATTCGAAGTACCATTACCTTGTGTACCATTATCCATAATTAATACTATGTTTTTCCATTCAACTGCCTTATTTAAGCCTGAAAAATTAAAGGTTAATGTTTCCCACTGATTTGCAAGGGTAGTAGTTCTTTCAACCTCTGCTGTTGCAACAGTATTGGGCCATGGTGTGGCATCTTCAAATTTCATAAGCAATTTCAATCCGGCTCTTGGAGACCAAACCTTTGCGGTTATGGTAGTAGAGTTTGTAAAATCAAATCGAATTGAACTGGTTATTTTAGAACCGGCCCATGGTTGTCCAGAACCTTTTACAAGCTTTAGAACTTTAGCCGAGGAGTTCCCATTATTATCCGGATTATCCACTACAGTAGTGGCACCGCCATCAAATGCATCAAATGTAATATTGTTTAGATTACCCGATTCAAAAGTTAAGGGTAAGACTGATACTGATGGTGATTTATAAAAATAAATATTATCAATAAATACGGTGCCGGTGGCCCAAGGATCGCCCACATATTTTAGTTGATGTATATCTGCTACCGAAAGGCCTTGACTAGTAAACGCAGAAATTGGAATATCTATACTGTTCCATTTATTTCCTTCTAAGGTTCTCGTAACCGGCTTTTCGCCACTACTAAGACTAATGAGAGATGTTTCTAGCTTTAATCCATCAGTTGCTGTCCAAACATCCATATGTAAATATTCCATGTTAGTGACATTTACAGCTGAATTGATTTGATTTCCCTGATAACTTAATTTGTTATACTGAAGCATTTTGTCTCCGTTCAAATCAAATAAAGACCAGCTACTTCCCTGTCCTGCCTGACCCCAATCTGGGAAATAGTCAGTTGATACATTAGTGTATGCACCACTAAAAATTGAAATTACATCAGAAGTACTTCTGCTAGGTGGAGTTGGTGCGGAACTTAGCGGTTGTAATATAGCCGTAACCACAAAATTTTCGCTATACTCTGTGGTTTTTACACCGCCACTTTTCGCTACTACCTTAATGGTATATGTTCCTGGGTTTTTATACTTATAAGTTACGGTAGTACCTATAGTACCAACTACTGGTGCAGCAGTTGCATCTTCACCAAAATAAACATCATAAGCAACTGCGAAATCAGCTGTTGCTGTAACATTCACTTGTTTTGAGATAGCTAGGTCATTTTTAATAGTGACTTTTAAATTTTCTGGTGCTCTAAACGAAACCGTTAACTGCTTGGTACTTTCAGTTATTTTTCCAGAAACACCATATGCAACAGATTTTACCGTATAGGTTCCTTCAGGATAGATATGGGTAACACTCTGCCCTGCCGCTACTCGGGTAGGGTTGGCACTACCATGTCCAAAATAGATATCATAGGCGGTAGCCCCATCACCATTCGGTGTAATGGTTACCAAACCCGTATTATCCTGAGTAATATTAAAAAACGGATTTAGATTGGACGGCGCCTCGGCACTTTCCAGAAAATCGGTATCGCCAAAGTTCTCCTTCTCACAGCTCGAAAGCACAAGAAGGGCGATAACCAGGCTTAAAATATTTTTGATCGTTCTCATAATTTATCGATTCAATTAATTTATGATTAATTATATCCTGGATTTTGTTCTAAACCAGAGATATCTACTTCTGCCTGAGGAATAGGGAATAATTCATTCTTATTCACCACAAAGCCGGTAATCTTGGCTGCCGCTTGACCAGTGCGCACTAGGTCGAAGAAGCGATGACCCTCCATAGCCAATTCCAATCTGCGCTCATCCCAAATAGCCTGGCGCAATGTGGCACCCGTAGCACTAATGTCATTTGCATTATTACCAAAAGCACGTCTGCGAACCCTGTTCAGGTAATCCTGAGCTTTCGCATCATTTGGTGTAGTAGCACGGTTATTCGCCTCTGCTGCCATTAATAATACATCTGCAAAGCGGATGGCTCTGTAATTATTCAAGTAATTCAGCTCAACCTGACCAGAGGTCTGACCATTTCTGGGTTGATATTTTTGGTTATACAATCCCGTGTTTTTATAAGGAGCAACCTTGTAGGTAATGTTGAACGAAGGGTTAGCAGCCTTGTAGGCTTCAATATCCAAGATCGTTACTTCCTTGCGGGTATCGCCAGCAGCATATGCTGCAGCCAAATTAGCGGTTGGCAAATTCGAGCTCCATCCAGATGCATAAGGACTGCTACCGGTTAAATTACGGATACCACAAATTTGAACAGCCAAATTACCTTGCCCTCTTCCCGGATTAGACCAATCATAGAAAGGACTGACATTTGAATACTGTACCTCAAAAACAGATTCCGGACCGTTCTCACCACTTGCCAAGAAAATATCATTAAAATTGGTCACCAAACTAAATGGACCATTAATTACATTCTCCAACATGGCTGCTGCCAAAGTAAACTTATCCTGATACAGATATACCTTACCCAAAAGTGCTTGAGCTGCAAACTTGGTTGCTCTTCCTTTTTGCGGGTTGCTTAAAGGCAAGGCCGCAATCGCTGCAAGCAAATCTTTCTCTATCTGCTCGTATACCTTTTCTTTGGTAGCCCGCTGAATTTTTTGCGAATCACCAACTGATAAGCGCTTATCGACAAACAAAGGCACACCACCAAACATCTTTACCAACTCAAAATAGTAGTAGGCTCTTAAGAAATAAACCTCGCCATATAAAGCAGTCTTACCGGTAAAATCTAGTTTAGATTTATTTTCTTCCAGATAGTTAGCTCGGTTAATTCCTTCATAGCAGGCTTTCCAAGATTCAGTCAAATAAGAATTGTTGGTCTTCAACTGATAATCGTCTATTTCTTGTAAACCCAATTGGTCGGTGGCATTTTCCCCACCTGTAACTGAGTTATCAGAAGCAATATCTCCAATTACTGGATTGGCCCACAGCCATTGCATGGGAGAATAAACTCCAATTGTTAACTTCTGATAATCATCAGCAGTTTTAAAATAACTATCGGCCGTTAGCTGATAATCTTCCTTAGGATCGTATCCTACAAATTTTTCGCAACTAAAGTTTAAAGAAGTTACGAGTAAGAATCCTAGTATGTATGTGTACTTTTTCATGTGAATTTCTTTAAATGACTTAGAATTTAACATCAACTCCAAAAGACCAGGTACGGGCTTGTGGATACGAACCACGGTCAATACCAGTGTCAAAAATGCCACCTGATATTTCCGGATCAAATCCAGAGTATTTAGTAAATGTGAATGCATTTTTCACCTGAGCATATAACCTGATTTTGCTCACGCCTGCACGTTTAAGTTTATTTGACGGAAGGGTATAACCCAATTGCACGTCCTTGATCTTCACAAAAGAACCATCTTCAACATAGCGGTCAGATACCCGGTTGTTCTGATTAGCATCAATAAAACTATAACGAGGATGGTTGGCATCATTGGTAGAACCTTCGCCGGTCCAGCGTGCCAATACACCACGATATTTGTTAGTCATCGCCAAATTACGCTCATAAGCACGATAGATATCGTTACCTACTGATGCATAAATAAAAGTGTTAAAATCAAAGGCCTTGTAAGTAAGGTTCAAACTCCAACCCATGGTGAAATCAGGGAACGGATCTCCGATTTTGGTTCTATCCAGATCAGAAATTTTTCCATCACCGTTCACATCCACAAATCGGATATCTCCCGGAACTGCATCTGTTTGAGTAGGAGCAGCTGCAATTTCTGCCGAATTCTGGAATAAGCCCATGGTTTTAAACCCAAAGAAATATCCAGGAGTAAAGCCCTTCTCAAAACGTGTTACACTTTGATACGGAATTCCATACCCACCACCGGTGATCAAACCATTATTGGTTTCAGTAACCTTATTTTGGGCGGTGGTAAATGTAAGGTTCGAGCTTACTCTCCAATTTTTGCTTAAAGCATTTGTATAACCAAAATTCAAGTCAATACCCTTGGTTTCAGTAGTACCAATATTGGCTGTTGGAGCAGCTGCGGTTCCCAGATATAAAGATAAGCTTGGGGTGAACAACAACCCGCTGATTTTCTTCTCAAAGTAATCTGCCGTAAGGGAGAACTTATTATTAGCGAAAGAAAGATCAAAACCAGCATTCAATTGCTTTTGCTTCTCCCAACCTAAGTCATCATTTCTAAAGGAAGCAATAGTTGCTCCAATAGATGTTGGATCATTTCCAAAAGTATAACCTGCATTTTGACCCAATCCATAGCTATAGATCTGACTCGAAATACGTTGAAACTGAGGGTTCACATTCTCATTACCCGTGATACCGTAGCTTCCTCTGATTTTAAAATAATTGATAAAGTCAGACTTGAAAAAGTCTTCATCAGAAACCACCCAGCCTAATGAACCGGCAAAGAAATTAGCGTATTTATTATTTAGTCCAAAAGCATAAGAACCGTCTCTTCTGGCAGAAAATGAAACCAAGTATTTGTCTTGATAATCGTAGTCAATTCTAGAGAAGAAAGATAAGTTTCTACGCTCATACTGATAAGAACCCAGATCCAAACCTGAATTAGGCGCAGTACCCGTAGCCGAAGAAATATCGGCATATGCCCAAGAATTGAAAGGAACATCTTGTCTTGAACCACTTACCGAATTACCGGTTACCTTGGCCATAGAGAAACCAAATACCGTTTCAAAATTGTGCGAATCATTAATTTTAAAATTATAATTAGCAAAATTTTCGAGCGTATAATTATAGTATGAGGTCTTGTACTCGTACACACTGTTATGTGCTCCAGTTTTGGCAGTTCCATCAGCATTTAAAGTAGAATTGATGTGGCCTGTACCATAAAAAGATAGGGGTGTAAAACTTTTACCAGTCACATCAACATTGGTGTAGCCATATCTGGAAGTGAGTTTTAAGTCTTTTAAAATCTGATACTGTAATTCCAGTTTACCATATAATTTTTTGGTATTCGATTTATTATGAGTATCCTCCAATTGAGTTAAAGGATTGAAGATTTCCGATAAGATCGTATTGCTCACCCCATACTTACCATAAACACCAGGAGTAGTATTGTAAACCGGCACCGTTGGATCAAAATTCAAGGCATTTGAGATCACACTGTTGATAGCATTTTCAGGAACACCCGCTCCTCTGATATTCACAAAACTGGTGTTGGCAATAAATTTCACCTTACTGCTCATATCAAAATTCAAGTTGGCAGTACCGTTGTACCTGTCAAAGTACGACTTCTCACTTCCACCTACAATACCACCTTGCCCGAGGTAACCTCCAGACAAGAAATAACCCATGTTACCATTACCACCCTTGGCAGTTAAGGTATGAGAACTAATAGGCGCATTTTTAAAAATCAGATCTTGCCAGTTGGTACCCAAACCAAGAGTAGAAAGATCAGGGAAAATAACTGCTCCGCCCGAGGCAACGCTACCCTCGTTAATAATGGCAGCATACTCGGTGGCATTCAGCACACCAATCGTACTCATCACTTGTTGAACGCCATAATTGGCACCGTAGGTCACCTCATTGGCTTGATTCCTTTTACCGCTTTTAGTGGTAATCACAATCACCCCGTTACCCCCTTTTACACCATAAATAGCGGTGGTTGCGGCATCTTTCAATACATTCACTGATTCGATATCAGCTGCACTGATAGAGTTTAGGTCGTCCATACTTTGAATAGACCCATCCACAATAACTACCGGATCGGTTCCGGTGTAGGAAGGAATACCCCTGATCAATACTGTAGGTTTAGCACCTGGCGATCCAGGAGAAATAACCGTTACACCCGATGCTCTACCTTGCAAAGCATCTTCCGCACGAACCGGTCTAAGTTTCTCAATATCCTCGCCTTTCACTGTAGCAATAGCTCCGGAAACTTTAGTGATTTTCTGGCTGCCATAACCCAACACCACTACTTCATCCATCACATTGGCAAAATCACTTAAAATAACTTCAATAGTTCTGGCACTAACCACGGTATACCTGTATGGTTGCATACCGGTATAAGTGAAGCTTAAGGTGCTACCTTTTGTAGCATTAATAGAAAATCTACCATTCGCATCGGTTTGTAGAACTGTAGTAGTCCCAGCAATGCTCACAGTAGCACCCGGTAGGGGTTCTGATGTAGACTTACTTTTAACCACGCCCGAAACCGTCAGAGTTTGAGCGCTCAGGTTGCTGCTAATAAAAGCAAAAAGTAAGCTAATACAAAACAACTTGAATCTGAGTTTCATATTGTACTTGTTTTAGTTTAAGAAATGTGTGTTAATTATTAAAATTTATAATTGGTTAAATCAAAAATGAATATAAAATCTACTACATCACAAATAAAGTACTACATCAATACTACATCAATCCATTTAAATAACTGATATTTAGTGTAGTTTTATACTACAAGACTACATCTATTAATTTTATACACTTACACACAAAAGTAAATTTGAGTAGAGATGAAAAAATTACTACTGGTTATTTTACTACCCCTAAAAATATTTGGGCAAAACACCATTGCCTTACCAGAAATCGTTAACTATCCAAAAGAATCATACAAAGCTGGGCTCCAAAATTGGGATGTGAAACAAGATCAGCGTGGCCTCATCTATTTCGCTAATAATGAAGGCCTGCTCCTATTCGATGGGAATTACTGGAACCTTTTTCCATTACCTAACAAAACCATTGTTAGATCATTAGAAATTGGTAAAGACGGAAAAATTTATGTAGGCGGTCAAGATGAACTTGGTTATTTTTTACCCGATCAACGTGGAGTGCTCAAATACCATAGTCTAATTGATAAAATAGCCAAAAAAGATCGCTCATTTGGTGATGTATGGGACATCGTTGCATTTAAAAATCACTTATTTTTTAGAACGAACAATAAGTTATTTAAACTGAGCAACGAACAAATAACAACATATTACCCCGATTCAGAATGGACCTTCTTGGGCAAATCTGGTGAAACCCTGATGGCACACGATAACACCACCGGAATCAAACAATTTGAAGATAATGCCTGGCTCCCTATCAGCAACCAGGCTGCACTACCCAAAACAGCCATCCCAACCGCTTGCCTACCCTTAGATCCGGGCAATACGCTAATTACTACTTTAAAAGATGGCTTATTTCTACTAAAACCCACCGGTATTACTGCCTTTGCCAGCCAGCTTAAAAGTCTGTTTCAAAATGAAAGAATATATTCCGCTACCAAGATCAACCAAAAAACTTTGGCAATAGCTACCAGTAACGGGGGGCTATACATCATCAATACAAGCGGAAACATCATTCAAACATTTTCCAAAAAAGAAGGATTGCAAAACAACAATATCTTAAGTGTTTTTACCGATAAGCAGAAAAACTTATGGCTGGGTATGGATACCGGTATTGATTTTGTAGCCTATGATAGTGCCATCAAGCAAATCAATCCATTCCTATTAGATGCTTCGGGCTATACCGCCATGCTTTACCAAAATAAGCTGTGGCTGGGTACATCCAATGGGCTTTATCATGTTAATTTAGAAAATCAGGGCGATCTCAGTTTCACAAGAGGCCAGTTCTCGGCCGTAAAAAATACCAAAGGGCAAACCTGGGGCTTAGCTAAAATCAATAACCAATTACTGCTCGGGCATCATGAAGGTGCTTTTCTGATACAAAATAACCAGGCAAAACAACTAAGTGGCAACACCGGGTTCTGGAACTTCATAGTACGATCAAACACCAAGCCCGGAAGTGAAATTGTAGCCGGAACTTATAACGGCCTCGCCATTTTAAATTCCTCGGGTGGAACAATTCAGTATGAGGGCAACATTCCCACCTTTAACGAATCTTCCAGGTTTTTAACTACCGACAAAGAAGGGAGAATTTGGGTATCTCACCCCTATCATGGCGTGTATAAAATCGAAAAAAACAAACTAGGTAAATACATCATAAAAATGTATGGCAAAAAAGAGGGCTTGCCATCTACGGTAAACAATCATGTCTATAAAATTGATGATGAAATACTTATTGCCACCGAAAAAGGAATTTACAAATACGATCCTACCAAAGATCATTTCAGCATACCCGGATATTACAATAAGCTGATTGGCAATAAAAGTGTCCGCTATTTAAAAGAAGATAATGATGGCAATATCTGGTTCATCCAAGAAAAAGCAGTGGGAGTAATTGATAGATCAAGCAGCAATCCAAAGGTGCTCTACTTCCCCGAGTTGACCAATAAACTCCTTAGCGGATTCGAATTCATCTATCCCATCAACCAACAAAACATCATCCTCTCTGGAGAAAAAGGATTTTTTAATATCAATTTTCAAAAATACAAGAACAATATACCCAAGCTTCAGGTATACATACGTAGCGTTTCTATTGGAGATCAAAAAGACAGTACCTTGTTTGGTGGACACTACCCTAATAACACCATACAACAAACCGATGATGACGTACTGGGAATCCCCAGTCATTGGAAAACCATTCGGTTCGAATACTCATCTCCGAACTTTAACAATAAATCAAACATCGAATACGCCTTTAGATTAAAAGGATTGAACAACGAATGGTCTGAGTGGACCCGAAGAACAGAAAAAGAATTCACCACCCTGCCTGCCAAAAACTACACTTTTGAAGTCAAAGTCAGAAATAACTTAGGTAATGAGTCATCCATTGCTGCCTACAAATTTGAAATACTACCGCCCTGGTACCTTAACTTTTGGATGAAATTGATGTATGCCGCACTATTCTTTGCCGGTATCATCTTGCTGAACCGTTGGTACAAGCGAAAACTCAGTCTACAACAAGCCAAACACGAAGAAGAACAAAAAAGACTCCAATACATCCACGACCTGGAAATAAGCAAAAGTGAAAATGAATTGGTTGTGCTGAGAAATCAGAAATTGGAGGCAGAGATCAATTTAATGAACTCAGAACTTGCCTCTGCAGCCATGCACCTGGTTAAAAAAGGAGAACTGCTCACCAAAAGCAAAGAAGAACTTAGTAAGGCAATAAGAGTGGTGGAACAACCCGAAGCGGTTTCGGAACTCAAGAAAATGATGAGAAACCTGAATGAAGACGAGAAGATGGATAAAGAATGGGAAAACTTCTCCCGACACTTCGATAAAGTACATAGTGATTTCCTCTCGGCGCTTAAGTCCAAACACCCTTCCATCACACAGAACGAATTGAAGTTATGCGCATACCTCAGAATGAACCTCTCCACAAAAGAAATTGCTCAACTTAGCAGTATATCTGTTCGGGGTGTTGAAATCAGTCGATACAGGCTTCGTAAAAAGCTAGGTATACCCAATGAAACCAACTTGGTAGATTACCTGATTACCTTTAAATATTGATCAAAGAACAACAAATGTTTCTATTAATTTGATGATTAAAAGGCATTAAAAGCTCAAGAGCATAAATTATAATTTTAAAACTGAAACGATTGAATATGAGACTGGTCGAGGTTTATGAAGGCACGCTATTCGAATGCCAAATAATCAAACATCTGTTAGAAAATGAAGGCTTGGAAGCTGTCCTGAAAAACGAAATTATGGGAACAAGAGGTGGAAATATATTCATACCAGCAGGTGGAGTAAGCATCATGGTAACCGATAATAATTATGATCAAGCAAAAAAGATTGTAGATGAATTTGAAAAATCTCGTGGAGAGATAAATTAACTGGTGTTTCTGGTGGATGGGATGAATCTAGCACCCAATGTTCATGAATTGACCTACTTTAGTAGCTCTTTCGCACACCTATTCCGGAATTATAAGTTGAATAATGAACCCAAAAGTAGACAAATACCTAACAGACGGCTGTATGCGTTGCAAGTTTGGCGGAACGCCAAGATGCAAAGTATTGAAATGGGTGGATGAATTAGAACACCTCCGACAGATCGCTTTAGAATCGGGTTTAACGGAAGAAATCAAGTGGGGAGTACCCGTTTATACACACAAGGGAAAAAATGTGCTTTCGGTTAACGCCTTAAAAGAATCGGCGAATATGATTTTTTTCAAAGGAGTACTATTAACTGACCAACATCAAATCCTACAACAACAAGGCAATATCCAATTGGGCAGAATAGTTAGGTTTAAAACGACAGCAGCAATTGAAAAGCTGGAAAATGTGCTGCAGTCATACATAACAGAAGCAATAGCCATAGAAGAAGGTGAAAAGAAAGTAATGTTCATCAAAAAGCCCGAACCAATTCCAGACGAGTTAAAACAAGCTTTTGAAGCTGACCCTGCATTTAAAAAAGCATTCCATGCACTAACACCCGGGCGACAAAGAGCCTATATCATTCATTTTTCGCAACCTAAACAAATACAAACAAGAATAGGACGAATAGAAAAATACAAAGCACAAATTTTTGGCGGAATAGGTTTGAATGACGAATATATTTTAAGCAGGAAAAATAGACCGAAATAGAAACAAGCGATATTTCCCCTGCTCAATCTAATTTAGGAATGAATAGAATAAGCCGCTCCTTCAATTGTTTAATTCCTAAAACCTAAAGCATATGAGTCCTAATACAGCCTTACCCTAATCGGGCCAAAAACACTGGTATTTTTAAGACATCACTTACTATTTTTTAAATAGTTTGCACTCGGTTCAATACCCTAATTCCCCAACTTAACATCCACTTTTGGCAAATTCGCATGCATAGTTGCATGGAGGAAACCGAATATCTCATTGATAAAATATTCTATCACGATTGTATAAAATCAAGTTTAATCGGATAATCCAAAATAATACATTTCAATTAGTCAATACGAAATATTACCTTAGAAACAATATCAATGCACACCAAACAAATGATCAAAAAACTAGTTAGCCTTGCCGTTATAAGCGTATTACTTTTTACCACCTGCAAAAAAGGAGATAGTGGGCCCGCTGAAGTAATACCTTCGGCACCCTCAAACCTCACTATAACTGTGGTTTCTTTAAGCCAAGTGAATTTGAGCTGGACTGACAATTCTACAGATGAATCAGGTTTTAAAATTGAGAGAAAATTATCCGGTGGAACTTTTCAAACAATTGGAAGTGTAAACAAGAACATAAGCAACTATACAGACAATACCGGCTTGCAAGCGGGTAATGAATACATATATCGGGTATATGCCTTTAACGCTGCAGGTAAATCGCTCGATTATTCGAATGAAATCACAATTGGTAATCCTGTAATTATTGGCAACGCCATTGTCCAAATTAAAGGCACTTCAGCTGTAGGTGATGCAACTATATTAAGTGACGGCGGCTCGTCGATTACCGCAAGAGGCTGGATTTGGAGCACTTCCCCTAACCCAACAGTCAATCTAGCTACCAAAACTTCTGATGGAACAAGTACAGGTCGATTTACCAGTAGCCTAACAGGACTATCATTAAATACCACCTATTACGTGAGACCCTATGCTACGAACTTAAT
>JACCED012267490.1_pt1 | contig 11711 bp, 16 predicted proteins | sample 7455021 | NCBI WGS metagenome assembly JACCED01 (sample SAMN15323456, study PRJNA562643) | freshwater metagenome | isolation source: river surface water | place: USA:Blue River Watershed | collected 2017-08-19
CAAAACCCATTATCTCCGAGATTACTACCCCAACTGTTTTGACAAATAAAATAGTCAGCATTATTTATTTTTTTCCATCCTATAGCCATTAAAGCATGTCCTCCTATATTTCCTTTTCCTGTTCGGTTGGGAGGCATTTGAACTATTCCGTCAACAAAAGCTTGCGGGCTTTCAAATTGAGGAAAAACATAAAATCCAAAAATAAAAGGATAACCATCTGCTAAACATCGTTTCATTTGAGCAGTGTTTCCATCCTGAATTCTAAAGTATTGCAAGGTCTGGTTTTGAAGAGCTTGGTTGTAAACAGAAGAAGGCGGAGCTACTTTATATTTTGTTATATCATAAGGCCACAAAGCTTCTGATACTACTCCGTAATCAACAGTACTTTTAAGAGCTTCTCTCATGGTTGCTCCGCTATCAGTATTTATGGTTCCTCGTATTTGTCTGGTCGCATAATATGTAAATAAGGGAGCTGGAAGAAAGTCCGGAAGACTTTGCTTATCTCTACAAAAGTTTACTAAAGCAGTAGTAGCAAACGCAGAACATGCTCCAAGGTTACCTTGATCTCTAATAGGAGGATCTAAAGGATTTTTTCTTAAATCTATTGGAACTAATTTTTTGGTAGCTTTAACAGGAGATTTTAATGCTATTCTCGAAAATGGATAATCTCTACTATCAGGAACATCTCTTCGAAGATTTAAGTTGCGAGTTAGTGTTGCGTTTTCCATACTATAGTACTTATTAAAAATCAAGACTTTTCTTTAGATTTCAAGTAATCTGACTTCAAATAAGCTGCCCATTTAAGTATAGTCTCTCTCTCCATTCCAACCACTCCGTGCCACTCTCCAAACTTTCTTAAAATTTGTTCTGCTTCAGACATAGTCATATCTTCCCATCCCTTAGTTGTTGGTTTTGTGCTACGCTTTGACATATAAAAAAAGCCCCTCTATAGAGGGGCTTTTATAATTATAATTGTTTATTTAAAAGGAAACAGCAAAACCTACATTTGTAGCCACAAAGCTGCTTGAACGGTTCGAAAGCTTGGAGTCCGTTGTATACCCTTGTACAGAAGCTTTAAGCTTAATATTCTTTGCTACTTCGTACTCTCCAGCTAATCCTGCTGTAGCATAAGCATAAGATAGATTATCTTGAGCTCCAGCATAATATGAATTAGAAGACCATCCAGTTGCTACAGGTACACTAAACTTTACTCCTCCTGCAGCAAACTCAGGAGCAACTCGAGCTTCGTACCACGTGCCTCCTCCAGGATTCACGTCTTTTGCTACACTTACTGAAGGGTTTAATGACACGGGAAGTAGCCCTTGATCATTATAAGCTAAAGTGCCAGTAACGTACTGAGCATTAGTTCCTCCCTGATTTGGAAAATCAACTACTTGATATCCAGGCGTAAACGTAAACTTGCCTAATGCAAATTGAAGTCCAATGTCATATTGAGTACGAAATAAACCATTACCGCGAGTTCCTACTACTTGCTCTACTCCCAATACTGCTGAAACATCTGCAGAAATAGGAAGTTGTACATTAACTTTAGGCACGAAAGCTGGATTGGTATCCAGCACTTGGCCTCGGAAGGTATAGTTGTTAGACAGAGTCAACTCTAAAGAACCAGTAGCAAACGATGCTCCGCTTGTCTTTGGGCAATCACAAGGAGGAGCCCCAGCAAAAGCACTAAAAGACGTTAGAGCTGAAATTGTTGATGCTACGATTGATTTATATGTATTGTTTTTCATACAGGAGTCATTTTATATCCTTTTTGAGATTACTCAACCAATTTTACTGTTAAAATTTTTGATTACTTTTTGGGCTGCTTCTTTAGCGTTTTGAAAGGTTTTTAATGCTTCTTCGTATAATTCCTTTGCTTGTTTTTGAGATTCATCCAAACTCTTCAAGAAAGCTTCTCTTGCTTGTTTTGTGTTTTTTTGAGCATTTTCAAGAGCTTGCTTTAATTTAAGTTGTTTTTCGGTTAAAGAACTCTCGTATTTTCTTTTAGAAATTTCAATGGTTTGTCTTAATTCTGCATTCATAATGTTTTATGTTACTTTATTTTTTTTAAATTTTTGTAACCGTTTTGTTTAATTTTTGCGATCTTTTGCTTTATTTCAACTTTCATCTGTTTAATTTGATTAGAATAGTCCCTTTGAGTCATTGATAGCTCCTTTTGATCTTTCGTTAAAGAATGCTTATATGTTTCTAACGCAAGCGTTAGTTTCTCTTTGGCTTTATCTGCCCTTTCTTTAAATTTTAATTGGTCCGGCGTATGGGTTTCAAGATATTTAATTTTTGTTTCTTCTAAAGAAACTTTTAGTTCGTTTAATTTTTTAACGTCGACGTCAATACTATGTATATCGTTAGCTTCCATGTTATTAATAATTTAATATCTCATTAATTATTTCTCTATCAATTTTCTGATAAAAATCTGTGGCTTCTTCTTTATTGATGTCGGAAAACCATTCAATCATTTCAATGTTGCTGTTTCTGGGTTTTATTTCAAACTCTATATCTTTTCCAAAAAACGAGCAAAGTTTATCTCTAATGTCTGGGTCTCCAAAATACAAAAACAGTGTGTGTTCTTTTTTATCTTTGCATCTTTCTGCAGCAGTATAAAAATGTTGTTTGATTGAGCACAGATCTATTTTGTTCTTTAATGAGTACCGAACAATCTCATTGAAGCATCTTATGTTGTGGATTAATCTTTGAGGATGTGTTAGTTGTCTTTCTTCAAAAGACGTCATATTTTTGTATATGTCTTTAATGTCCGATTGAAGATTTTGGATCGGCCTAAAGAAATTAATCCACGCTCGTAAAAATATTGAACGACGAAGTCTGCTAATAAACGACTCTAAACAGTTACCATAAAAATAGATGATTTTACTATCTCGTTTCAACGGACGTTTTAGGGCATGGAGAAGATGTCCGTGAATTATGTTGAACTCCTCTTGATTCTCAAAAGCTTTTTGGATTTGTTTCGATAAATATGTAGATCCTACTCCTCCTATGGAAGTTATATTTATATTCATATTTTAGTACATTAGGCTTTTAATAAATTTATCAGGATCTTCCATTAACATACTAGTTAGATGATCAGGAGTTGAAAAAGTGTCCTGATAATAGGAATAATATTTTTGCTCTAATGATCTTGAGGTGAATCTCCTGCTTCCGGCTACGTGGTGATAAAAAGTATTATGATATACTGCGGCTCCGATGGGGTGATAATTTATTTTGTTGGTTCTTAGTAACGGATAAAAGAAATTTAAATCTAATTTAGAAAAAAGATCTACTACATTGTTGCCTAGTAGGTTTTTTCTAGATTCTTTTATTGAGTAGTATTGCTTAGGTTTTTTAATAAAGTTTCTGTTAACGAAAAAAACACATGGGTGCGGAAAAGTATCGAGATTTTCTATCCTAACTGCTGCTACTCCACAACGTTCATTCATGTTATCACTTGGCTGTTCAATCCATTTAACGCATCTTTGAATCCAGTCCGGAACTATAGGCCAAGCATCGCTATCCAATAAACACAAGTAGTCATATTCAGAATCTTTGAAATAATCTAGTAAGAAGTTAACTCCTTCTGCATGTTTACGGCCTGGTTGTTGGAGCGTAATATATCCTAACTTTTCATAAATTTCTGTATTTGGATTTGGATCACATCTTAAAATAGCTAATTTAGTGATGCTATGCTCGGTTACTGTTTTGTTTAGAAACTCTGTTTGGAGTTTGGCCCATTGTTCGTCATTTGGTCCTCCTGTAAAACAAGAAGCGATTAGTATTTTATCCATGAATGTTGTTCCTTTTTGCAATCCTAATAACCTTTTTTATGAATTTTAAGTTGTGTTCTGTGACTTCAATCATATCTCTGAGTCTTTTAATTTTATTTTTTCTATCTTCTGGTTTCAGTTCTGCATTTTCAATAATCCAGTCAGATTCTTCAGATAAAGCAAATTTAACTAAATTTTTACTAATTTGTTGCATATTATAAGCTTAAGTTTAATTCGTTAAGTTCTTTCTCTAGATTTATTGCCCACTCATAATCCGGAGTATAATTCGTAATCTTTGTTGCTCCTTGTTTTATTCTAGTGATTCTGTCAACTAGTTCCTTTTCCCGATCAGTCTCTTGCTTGACTCCTTTAAATGCGGAATTGTTTCCTGCATGCTTTACATATACGTGGAGATGTGTACTTTTGTAAAACTTTTCGGTGAGGTTAAGCTTTTGTTTGAGAGGATACATAACCATTCTAGTTTGTTTGTGTCGCTGTAATAATCTGTGTATTTCTTGGCTATTAGTTCGTAGCAATTCCTTAATAACGTTCGCTGTACAGCCTTGACATCCTGCAATAAATCCTTCCAAAAATTCCGCTTTTTTTTCCTCGGTCAATTCTTCCACTTCCGGATTTTCTGTAGTTTGAATATCTTTCCTTTTTGCTATCTTTTTTGTGAATGGATTCAATGTAATTCCGTTCCATGCAGTCAGTCCATTAACGAAATCTAACTTAGTGACTGCTGGACTAATCCAGTCATCATCATCAATTGAAATCACTACATCGTCATCGTCTAATTTAGATAATTCATTCAAAGCTTCTTGTTGCACAAAAGCAAAAGGAGGTTTTCTTGTTTTATCTTTATGATTGACGATGGTGTCAGCATCGATCATGCTGAAATTTTTAATTTGAATATTTCTTAGAGCTGTTCTGTAGTCTAACAAATTAATTTTGCATACTGAATTAAACAATTCCATCATACTCGCTTCTCCGTCTTCAGATTTACCGTTTTGAGCAGTAACGCTCTCTCTGTAGATAGCTCTAGTATACAAAACTACTTTAGACATATTGTTAATTATACAACGGATAATTTAGGTCAATAAAAAATTAAATTTCAAAGTCTGCTGTAGGATTTTCGTTAACAAACTCTATTGAATTCTTATAAAGTTCATCCTCTAAAGGAGGTTTGTCTAGCGGCTTTGATCCAATTATTTCCCAGTCAGATTCACTATCTCTCAAAGTGCCACTTTCAATTGCTGGGATAATATCTGTAGGTGGAGTTGTTTGTCTTGAATGTAGTTCCATCAACTTTATTTATTTTTGATGTTTGTATAAATTTGTTTTGGTTATTTGTTTTTAGTAAAAGCATATGTTCTCCTACTTGAAGAGGAAGTCGCTCGTTTTGAACATACCCCTCAGCAACAAAAACTTCTTGATTATCTAAAATCTTAAACAATTTGATTCGAGTAAAACCTTCCATATTATACGTACGCTTTTTTAAAACAATTAGATTCTATATCAAACTCAAAAGTTTGCAAACAAACTCCGTTAATATTTATTATTTCCCCGACAACATTTGTTGTAATAGGTTTTATTTTATCAATAATTTTATAACCTTCATTTAAACGCTTTAAACTATTAGCGTTCAAATACAGAATATCATCTTTAGTGGTAACTCTTATGCTTCCATTCTGTATACACTCATAAGAAATTTCAAGTAATTTATTATAATAATGTTCTGTTTTCGTATGAACCGTTCCTTTGGATCGAAACGTTCCCAATATTTCTTCGTCAATGAACGAGGACGGGGATGCAATTTTAGTTTTATCGAGTTGATATAAATACTCAGGATGTGTGTGAAAACTAGTGACGTTAATCCACTTATTATTAGGAGCAATCCATCCACAAGCAATTGCTCCATCAATTCTCTTTTTTCGCTCTAAATATATTTCTTTGTTGTTAGTGCAACTACAAAAATACTTTTTTAGAGTAGGATAAGACATATTACATATTTTCAGTATATACTTGCCAATCGTCCATTGCTTCCGCTAAGGCTTTTGCTTCCTTAGTCGAAAGGCTTGCGACAGGCCATTCGTCATAAAAGAGGGTGTCTTTCATGACGCCATACAGATACCATTTATCTTCGTATCCTTGAGCTTCTTTTAAATAAGCCCGTACCTTTCTAGAAACAAAATCATCTTTATCAAGCATTTATATACTTATCAAAAATCAGACGAATCCCCGTAACTCTGCAGGGTCTCTTCCTCTAATTTTGAATAAGCTTTTTCGGCCCACAATTTAATTCTTATCATTTCTGATTCATAATCAGTATCAGAAATTTCTTTGTTTTGTAATTGCTCTTTGAGTTTGTCTACAGTTGTGCTGTATACCCAATCTATTTCGTTTTCAGATATATTCATCAGTATTTAATAGTTTTTCAGATAAAGATTTAGCTGCTAAATTATAGCTTAAGCTAGTCAACCAAAATGCCCACCAAGGATGATCCACGGTTATTAAATAAACAGCTAATCCCATTATAGCGGCAGACAACAAACATCCACAAATAATTATAGCAAGTTTAACTGATTTGTTCATTTGCTTTTTCCGTCTACCCATCTAGTTGCTGCAACCATCCAATCTCGAATGGATTGGTCAACATCAGAAGATGGACTATTCACGTTTATTTGTCCTACTAACTTAAAATCCTGATATGCATCTTCAAAATACATTGTGTGTTTCTCTTTTTCTTCTTTTACGTAACATCTATATTTTCCGTCAAGAAAACTTTCCCACAATGCATTCATTATTATATTTACTTTTTTGAAGATTTTTTTACGGCAGCTGTAGAAGATTTTAAAAATTCTTGATCTGACTGAGCAATAAGAATGTTGGATGTTTTATCCTTAATCTTATCTACTCCGTGATCCAACAACTTAATGATTCCGGTAAATCCAGCAACAGATAAAATTACTCCGGAAATGAGTCCTGCAATATACGCCTTCAATGTTTTCATGCAGACACTTTATATTTTTAATGAGGACGCTACAACAAAAAAAACCCCTCTCCCATTACAGGAGAGGGGTTCGTTAGCTTTATTTAGATGTCCCAGCGTCTATAGTAGATGTAACGTACTTTAGACTCTTGAGATGTAGTGGAACCGTTATCGTCAGTTGCTACGACTGTATATACTCCTGGCTTCTTAGTAGTGAGAGTAGATTGTGTAGCTCCAGTTACGTTAAATCCGTTCCATTTCCATTGATATGTTACAGATCCAGTACCGCTAGCATCAACTGTTAGTGTTACTGTTCTAGTAGAATCATTTAGTTCCGCAGCTTGGGGTTGTGTGCTAAAGGTAGGACCTTCAGTTGAAACCTCGTTGACCGTCACTACTGCAGCATTAGATGTTACTGATCCATAAGTGTTTGAAACAACAACCGTGTATGAACCTGCTACATTTGCACTATAAGTGCTAGATGTAGCTCCAGAGATATCAACTCCATCTTTTTTCCATTGATAGCTCAATGGAGAAGTTCCTGTTGCTGTTACAGACAACGTTACACTATTCCACTCGTCGATTGTGTCACTTTGAGGATGTGAAGTAATAACAGGAGCTTGTGGACTCCCTTGACTGACCGTCACTACTGCAGCATTAGATGTTGCTGATCCAACAAAATTACCTACAGTAACTGTGTATGATCCTGCTGTACTTGCACTATAACTGCTAGATGTAGCTCCAGGGATATCAACTCCATTCTTTGCCCATTGATATGAAAGCGGAGTGGACCCAACAGCTATCACAGACAGCGTTGCACTACTCCCCTCGTTGATTGTAGCACTTTGAGGATGTGAAGTGATAATAGGAGTCTGAGTTAATTTTACTACTTCAGCATACTCCGAGGAAGTAAAACCAAACTCGTTTGTTACTATAACTCTATAATCTCCCGTTTCTGTTGCGTCATAACTGCTTTGTGTAGCTCCTGATATCTCTCCGGGAGTGGAGTTATTTACTGCTTCCCATTGATATGTAAAAGGCTCACTGCCCTGTACTTCTACTGTTAGAGTGATGTAAGGTTCGTCATACGCAATATCTCCTCCAGTTGGCTGTGTTATAATCACAGGAGCTTGTCCTCCAGCATCAACTGTAGCTTCATCAGACTGAACTACTCTTGGACTTCCTAAATAAGAGTCTTGTGTAACAACAACCTTATAAACACCAGCCTGAGTTGCAGCAAATGAGGAAGAATTAGAAGAGGCAATAGGCTCGCCATTTAATAACCATTCATACGTTATGCTTCCAGTAGCGTCATTAATACCTACACTCAATTGATATTCTCCGTTAGCTATACTTCCGGAGCTTGGTTGACTAATAATCTCTACAGCAAGTTCTGTATTGAGTGTAACTTCTACTGTTTCAGAAGTAGCTATTCCATTAGCAGCCGTAACTACAAAATAATATAAACCTGCTTCTGTAGCTTGATAACTAATTTCATTAGCTCCTTCAATTGCAATGCCGTCTTTATACCATTGCATGGAATATGGTTCATCAGCATTTTGGAACATGCAGTTCAATTGATAGTAGCCATTTTCGTTAACAATAATTTCTCCGCTTACTGGCTGTTCGGTTATAACTGGAGTTGTAACTTCAAGAATAGTAACTGTAGCTCCAAGTGATGGAACCTCTCCGCATTCGTTTGATACGATAACATAATATGTATCAGATTCGTATGCTGTAAGAGTAGAAGCTGTTTCTCCGTCTATAGGCTGATTGCCGCTTCTATACCATTGATATGTTAAGTTAGATCCCATCGCTAGTACAGACAGCACTGCGGGTCCATTGCCGGTGTAGTCTTGAGGTTGGGAGTCAATAACAGGTTCAACACAACGACCGTCGGATATTGACCATGATTCACTGACCGTATTTGGTTGAATATTGTTTCCGGTGCTGCTTTCTAGGGTATATCTAACAGTTACTGAATAATTTCCAGGTAAGGAAGCTGTATATCCATTTTCGCTACTAAACCCTTGAACTTCTTGTCCATTTAACTTCCACAAGTATTCATATATACCGTTACCTCCGGTAGCACTTGCAACCAACGTTATTTCAGGAACCTCTTCACTAATTTCGAAACCATTGCCTGTTATTTGGATAGCTGGTGCATCATATACCCATGCAGAGTTAGAAGTAACTGTTCCAAACTGATTAGTAACTTCAACGGAATATTGACCAAAACTGTCAGCTGAATACGTACTTTCAGTAGCTCCAGGGATGACCTCTCCGTCCTTCATCCATTGATATGTGGGTGTAGGAGCTCCACCTGCAACCACATTGAGTACTGCAGGCACGAGTTCGTTAAACTCTCCTTGAGGAGTAAACTCCGTATCTACTGGACCAGTAGTAATAAATGCTGCTGTAGCTACTTGCACGAGGAAGGGGTCCGAGGAGGCTAAGCCATAATCGTTGGCAACTCTTACGGAATAACTTCCTTCTTCAGAGACTACTAACGTGTCCTCAGTTTGTCCAGAAATTTCTCCTTCCTCTTCCTTTATCCACTGATAAGTGAAGGGAGTTGAACCTTCAGCTGTGACCGAGAGAGTAACTGGATTACTATCAATAATGTATCCGTCGTCACTAGAAACGATTTGAATATTTGTTGGTGCTTCTCCTCCTGTTTCATTACAAATAGTCTGAGTATTTTTATCAACTACCTGTACTGAAGCTTGATCCGTATTACGAACCCACACTGCTCCTTCAGCATAAGGAGCACCTGTCCCATTTGAAGTAGTATAAGCTAATACTAAGGGTTCGTTGTCAGGATCAATTGTCAACTCCCAACGATTGCTGTTATCATTGAAGAACAAACGAGCCAAGATGGTATTATCAGGATCTGTTTTGTATTGTAGGGTTTTCTCCCAAACAAACAAATCTTTCCAATTTGCTTCATCATAGATATTAACATTTTCGATGTCTCCAACACACTTAATATCATATTCTCCAGATGCAATATAATCAGAAGCAGAATTAACGTTGCAAACTTTAACTTTAAGCAAACCATCTTGTCCTTCTGGAAGAACAAACGTTCCAATTGTTGATTTATCAGGTATTGTTATCTCAACGAATGACTGATTGCCGGCATTAATGAATTGCCCATCGAGCAGATCCTTATGGAAGAAGTATGTTGTAAATGCAGAGGCTCCTTCCCCTAAATATCCATAATATGAAACAATATCAAATAAAGAACCTGCAGAATTTTGAGATTCCGCATCAACAAAGAATGAAGTAAAGCCGCTCGAAGGATCAAAGGGATTAGCTACAGGCCAATTTTGAACGGAGTGAATTTTACCTCCTTCGGTGGTTTGACTATCACAAGGTTCAACTTGTGAAGCAAGCCCGACTCTGAACTCTCTCGCAAAGTTGTTATTAGTCCTTGTCCATTCAACATTAACATCATAAGGCCTGTTGTTTGAGTCTCTGTTAACTAGACCATTACTAACAGGTCCCAATGGAGTTCCAGCAGCGTCAACAAAAGTCCAATAACCATCATAAATGCCGGACCCCTGATCGGAAGTGGAGACAAATTGCAGTTGTCCTGTCCTATCAGCATCTATTTGTAGATAAGTTTCCCCCCATGCATCATTTGGGTCTATTTCCGTAGAAACTACATCCACCCAACGAACTCCGAGAGGCAAATCGTCATTAGGAACTGGTTTATAGAGACCATCACATCCTAGGTACAGACCGCAGACCGTCAAGTCTTCATAATCATATAGCGCTTGGAAATAAGGAACATCATTAACGTCGATAACATGATCATCACTTAGCTCAACAGCGTTTTGGAAATTACTGTTGTTAGTTACTCCTTCTGTTCCGTTATTATATAGTCTTAGTTTAGAAACATCCGCCAGACCTTTATTAGTAGCATAAACCTCCTTTAAGCGTTCGATTGTAATTGGTGTTACTACTTCTACTGGTATTGGTGGATCTTCAGGATCCTCAGCTGGAACATAGTCAATAACAACGTCACTGATATTAATGATATCCTCTTCGTAATTGCCTTCAGCTGTTACTCCCCTTCCAATCTCAATGTTCATTTCATAGCGAGTAGAAGCTTCATCTGAATAAAGTGGGTCATAATCAGAATCGACGATAGTTACTTCTGCTCGATAAACACCTAACTCCGACACCATATAGGAACTTGTATTAGCACCTGATATGTTTTGGAAATTTCCGCTTGCGTCCTTCTTCTGCCACTGATATGCTATTTGGGAGTTTGGGGTTTCCTCTCCAACTTCAACAGCTACCATTGTTAGTTGAGGTTCAACTCTTGTGGGAGCTGTACCGTAATTATTTAAACGTATAGTACTAGGATGAAAATTAATATATGTTCGGGCTTTAGCTAGAGCAGTAGCTGATGTAACCGGGTCTCCTATTCCGTTTGATACGACAACGTAAAAAATACCAGACCCCTGTACTGTGAAGGGATTTGTGGATCCAACAAGCTCTCCTGCTTGGGTATACCATTCATATTGAAGCTCTCCTGGACCTGTAGCAGTAACGCTCATCGGAACGCCGGCAGGCACCTGCCCATATTCATTCAGCCACACGTCCTGCGGTTGAACGGTAATTTCAATTGGGTCATAGACAACATCATTGGACTGAACCATTTCTCCAGCAGAATCTGTTACTACAACATAATATGTGCCAATTTCATCAACAAGTTGTTGAGAAGTATCTCCAAATGGAATTGGTTGCCCGTCTTTATACCATTGATAATTATATGGCTCTTGTCCTCCAGCAACAGTCACGGACATTAAGTTCGAACTATTGTTTGGTTGAGTTGAAATACTTAAACTTTGAAGAAGACTGAAAATTCTAACGATTCCACCGTTATTGTCAGATCCAGAAGTACTCCCAGCAGCTAATATATTTCCAGC
>JACCED010370608.1_pt1 | contig 11709 bp, 9 predicted proteins | sample 7455021 | NCBI WGS metagenome assembly JACCED01 (sample SAMN15323456, study PRJNA562643) | freshwater metagenome | isolation source: river surface water | place: USA:Blue River Watershed | collected 2017-08-19
AGGACGAAGAGCAGAAGAAGAACATCCAGAAGCAGCTCGACGAGACCCGCGGCCTGCTCGAGAAGGGCAACGAGGAGATGGCCAAGTCCGTCGGCTACTCCATCACCCACAACTACGAGGTCGAAGTGCTCGAGTCCAAGTTCGTCTTCCTCCTGAACCAGGAAGAAGTGAACCAGGTCTCCAACCTCTTCGCCAACGCCCAGCAGCAGGCCGCCGGCGAGGCCCCGAAGGCCGCCGAAGCCCCGAAGGCCGAGGCCAAGAAGGTCGAAGCCAAGAAGTAAGCCTCGCTCCGGCGAAGCGACCAGGCCCGCCCTCACCGGCGGGCCTTTTTTTGGCCCGGCGGCCGGGCTCAGAAGAGTTCGCCTTGGGCCGGACCCGCGGACTCCGGGGGCTTGGCCCGCTTCTTCGGCGGAGCCTCCGCCGTCGCAGGAGGCTCCGCGGGGGCCGCGCCCCGCGCGGCCCGGTAGCGCCGCAACGTCGCCTGCATCTCCATGCGCTCGAGGAAGGCCTCCACCCCGGGGACATCCTCCGCCGCCGGTGCGCCGGGCGCGAACTCGAAGTCGGTGCGGAAGGTGACCAGCTCGAGGTTGGTCCGGATGCGCGCCGCCTCGGCCTTGACCTGTTCGCGGAAGCGCTCCGGCTCCAGCCGGTCGGCCGCGGCGAGCACGCCGGCGAGGTCGCCATGCTCCTGCAGCCACTTCACCGCGGTCTTGGGGCCGACGCCGCGGAGTCCGGGGATGTTGTCGGAAGCGTCGCCGACGAGCGCGAGGTAGTCGGCGATCAGCCGGGGCGGCACCCCGAACTTGGCCTCGACCGCCGCGCTATCCAGCCGCCGCCAACCGAGCGCGGGGTTGGCGGTCGGCGGCGGCGCCAGCTGCAGCACGGGGCCGCCCACGCATTGGCCGAAATCCTTGTCGGCGCTGACGATGACGCAGGCGTGCCCCTCGGCCGACAGACGCCGCACCGCCGTGGCGATCAGGTCGTCGGCCTCGACGCCGCGCCGCTCGAAGACCTGGAAGCCCAGCAAGGCGGTGAGGACCTTGATCTCCGGCAGCTGGAGCACGATGTCCTCGGGCGTCTCGTCGCGCTGGGCCTTGTACTCGGGCAAGGCCGCGAGGTGCCGGTCGGAGCCGCCGAGGTCGAAGAAGACCGCGCAACGGTCCGGCTGCTCGGAGGCCCGCAGGTCGAGCAAGGCCTTCATCCAGCCGTGCAGGGCGCCGGTGGGGAATTGGTCGGAGGGCCGCCGCAGGTTGGAGCGTTCCATCGCGAAGTGGCTGCGGAAGACCAGGTTGAAGCCGTCGATGAGCAGCCAGCGCATGCGGCGAGTTTCCGCACCCGCCCGCGGGCATCGAGTCAAAAGGCGGCGGTGGGCCGAACCAAAGAAGCGGGCCCGCCAAGAGGCGGGCCCGGGTCGGACGGACGAGTGACGTCGGCTTACTTGGCTTCGCCGGAGCCGGACGGAGCCGTGTTGACCGAGCCCGGCGCCGCCGCCGCTTCGATCGGCTCGCGGTAGACCGCGCCACCCGGGGAGATGATGACCGGGTTGGAGAAGGTCGAACCGGCGCGCATGCCGGGGTGCGAGCTGCGGAGGGTGGCGCCGCCCGGGGAGACCAGGTTGGCGGTCACGAAGACCATCAGGTTGCGCTTGGTGGTCGTGCGACCGGTGGAGCGGAAGGCCGTGCCCAGGAGCGGGATGTCGCCCAGGACCGGGACCTTGTCGTTGACCGTCTTCACTTCCTCGCGGGTCAGGCCGCCGATGACGACGGTGGCGCCGTCGAAGACGGTGACGTCGGTCGAGACTTCGCGGGTGGTGAAGATCGGCTGGAAGAAGCCCGAGGGGATGGTGACGGTGGTGGAACCGGAGATGGCCACGGAAGTGCCGCCGTATTCCACGAAGCCTTCGAACTCGACCACCTTCGGCTTGAGGTTGAGGGCGATGGAGTCGTCGGCGCCGACGGTCGGGGTGACTTCGAGGGTCACGCCGACTTCCTGGACGGTGAAGTCCTGGGGCGTACCGGCCGTGATGGTGACGCCGGCGCCGCCGCCGCCGCCGTTGACGCCGCCACCACCCTGGTTGCCGACGTTCGACTGGGTGTCGCCATAGGACTCGGGGTAGCGGAGGAGCTGGGCGATCTTGATGATGGCCGTCTTGCCGTCGAGGACGGTCAGGCTCGGGGCCGACATCAGGTCGGTGCCGCTGTTCTGCTCCAGGGCGCGGAGGAAGATGCTCAGGTCATAGGAGCCGAGGGTGCCGATCTTGCCGTCGTAGATGCCGGGGCCGGGACGGTTCGCGGTGTTGTCGTAACCGCCGAAGGAAGCGCCCGCGCCGCCGTAGTTGCCGGTGTTGATCCGGGGCGGGTTGTTCGGGACGACCGTGTTCACGGCCGTGGTGGTCTGGGTGACCAGGTTGGTGATGGGGTTGACGGTGCTGACCGTCGTCTGGCTGGAGATGTTGCCGTTGTTGGTGACGGAGGTGGAACCGAAGACGTCGTTCACCGAACGGAGGCCCGACTGGGCGCGGATGATCGTCGTGTTGTTGACGACCTGCGAGAGGCGCCAGTTGGTCGACAGCTCGTTCAGCGAGGCCTCGGAGACTTCCATGAACTTGGCCTCGATGTGGACCTGCTTGATGTCGGAGTAGCGGCGCAGGATGTTGCGGACGCGGTCGAGGTTCTTGCGGTTCTGGGTGACGATCAGGTTGGTGCCGTCATAGGCCAGGGTGCTGCCGGTGGTGGCCTCGAAGACCACGCCGGAACGGATGAAGAAGTTCTTGATCGCGACCTCCTCGGGGCGCTGGCCGTCGTTGCCGCTGGCGGGAGCGCCGGTCGGGAACGGGTTGGCGGCGCCGGCGGCGGGCGCGGCGTTGGCGGCGCTGCCGATGCCGGTCATCTTGATGACCGCGGAGGTGGACAGGGGGAAGAACTCGGTCTCGAGGTCGTTGGAGCCGGAGTCGGGGCGGATCTCGATGATGCCCTGGGCGATGTTGTAGGTGAAGTTCACCTGCTTCGTGATGATGTCGAGGGCCTTGCCCAGCTGGACGTTGCGCAGGGTGATGTTGACCGAGGGGTTCTTGCGGTCGGGGTCGATGACCACCATGTTCACGCCCTTCGAGTCCTTGTCGTAGGACTGGGAGACGATGATGAGCTGGTCGATGGCGCGGTTGAACGGCAGGTCGCGGATGTTGATCTCGGGGACCGTGATCGAGTTGAGCTTCTCGACGACCGGATCGGCGTCGGTCTTGCCGGGTCCGGCGACGACTTCCTTGCTGAAGACCTCGGGGAGCTTCCAGCTCTCGTCGAGCAGCTCGAGCATCTTGCCCTTGGTGACGCCGCGGTTCCAGGCGCCCGAATTCTCGGAGAGGATCTGGCGGATGCGGACCTGGTAGGCCTTGGACTCGGAATTGTTGGGCTGGTACTGCAGGATCTCGCGGTAGGCTTCGAGGGCGCCCTGGTAGTCGCCGTAGAGGTAGCGGGCGCGGCCCTTGACGAGCAGCTCCTCGACCTTGGCGTCGCGGGCCTTGAGGCCGGGGGAGATTTCGTCGATGCTGCGGTAGGAGGGGTCGGCCTTCTTCTTGGTGAACTCGAGGCGGAGCTTCTTGGCCGAGGGATCGTCGGCGCCGAAGAGCTTCTCGTAGTCGCGGATGTGGGAGTCGGCGCGGTTCATCTCGCGGTCGTCGATCGCGTCGAAGGCGCGTCGGGAGAAGATGTAGCCCTTCACCTTCTTGATGCGGTCGCGGTAGGGCTTGGCGGCCACGTTGACGGGGAGTTCCTTGGAGGCCTCGTCGAGCAGCTTGACGGCTTCGTCGAGCTCGGCGGGGGAACCCTTGCGGGAGAGGCTTTCGGCCTGGTCAATCAACTCGGCGCCCTTGTTGATCTTGGTCTGGTTGGCCTTGGCGAGGCTGACGACCTCTTCGCGGGCGATCTGGTCGGGGCTCTGGCCACCGGCTTCCTTGTGGAGGTTGATCTCCTGGCGGGCGATGGTGATGGCGTCGCGGACCTTCTGGGCGGCGGTGTTGTTGGGCAGGTAGCCGTTGGCGCCTTCGAGGATCTCCAGGGCGCGCTTGTGGTTGCCGGCGGCGGCCTCCTGACGGGCGGCCACGATGGCGCGCTCGACCTCGGCGAAGATGTTCTGCTGCTCCCCGGCGACGGCGTCGAGCAGGGTGGCGGGCTTGGCGGCGGCGAGGGCCCGGGCCTTGATGGCTTCGGCCTCGGCCAACGCGGCCTTGACGCTCAGCTTGCCTTCGTTGGCCGCTTCGTCGGCGGCGTCGAGGACGAGGATCTGCTCGTACTTCTCGAGCGCACCCTGCAGGTTGCCGTCTTCACGGGCCTTGATGGCCTCTCCCAAGAGACGGGTCTTCTGGACGACCGGATCGTTATCCTGGGCGACCAAGGTGCCGGCCACGAGGGCGACGGCGAGGGCGGCCCAAGCGAGCCGGGTTCGGGTGAGGGTCTTCATACGTAGCGGGCGGCTGGAAAATTATTTCTTAATGGGGGTTTTTTCGGGGGAAGCAGGCTTCGTCTCGACCGGGAGCCCTAGGACCTCGGTGAAGGTCTTCTTGGGCTTCTTGGGGTCGGGCGCAAAAGTCTTGTCTACGGTCACGGTCTTGGAAGCCAAGTCAATGCCTTTGACTACGAACTGGGCACCTTGATAGGCAAAACGATCGCCCGGGGCGGACACCGGCCAGCTCTTGCCGGGCTCGGAGGTCGAGACCAGGAGAATGTCGACCCGGTTCTTGAATTCCACGACCCCGAGGTCGTCGATTTCGATGGTCTTATCCTTGGTGGTGAGGGTCTTGTCCTCGAGCTTGAGGACGTTGCGGGTCACGGGGAAGCCATCCTTGTCCTTGGCGTTCTTGTCGATGCGGAAGGAAATCAAGGTGATCGGGGACTTGGGCTCGAGGGGCTGCTTAAGCTTCAGTTTCTCGAAATACTGCTTGGTTTCGACGTTCTCGATGAAGAAGAGACGGTCTTCGTCCTTCTTGGAGGCCGCCGGGAGGCTGGAACGGAGGACGTAAGGGTAGGTCGGGTGGCCGATCCGCTCCAATTTGACCCCGAACGGGGGCAAGGGAATGATCCGCTTGCGGCGGGGGAAGTATTCCTTCTGCACCGGGTCCCAAACGATGTCGATGGTGGTGAAAAGATCGTAATCCCAATTGTCGTCGTTCTCTTCCGGAGAGCGCCAGTCTTCGGGGTCGGCCTTGGCCAAGGCCTTCGGGGTGGCCGGGTACTCGATGCCGCGGGGGGCAGCCAGCAACTCGGGGATGTGGAGGGCCTTCTGGTCGTCCTGGGGGACGGTGGGAGGGGTAAGCCCAGGGATGACGCCCATGGAAACCGCGGCGCCGAGTACGAGGAAGAGCGCGGCGCCGAGGATGAGGAAGAGGTCCTTACGAGGATTCATGTCCGTGGGGAGCGGGGGTTACTTCTTGGCTTCGCCTTCGGCGGAGGTGGGCTTGGAATCGAGGACGACCAGGTAATCGACCTGGACCGTGAACTCGGAGGGATGCTCGGCGATGACCAGCTTGCGCTCCTCCTTGGGAACCGCGGCCGCCTTGGGCTTGGCGGAGGGATCACCGAAGCCGGAGAAATCGGCGATGGCCGGACCGGGGGCGGGGGCCAAGGCGGCCACCGGGGCCTGGAAGATCTTGAGGGTCTCGGGCGAGGGAGGCGCGACCTCGACGGAGGTGATCGCGAAGGGCTTGCCCGAATTGCGGAGACGGTTGACGAAGGTGCGCAGGGTCACCGTGTTGGAGATGAACTTCAGGCGGAAGGAGACGGTATCCACCAGGGGAAGCGGGCGGCCCTCCTTGTCCTTGACGCTGCGGCGGAAGGTGCGGGTCGGGACGAATTCCTCCGTCTCATAGCGGGCCATGTCGGCGCCTTCGATGGCATAGGTGCCGGCGCCGGGCTTGCCTTCCGGGATCAAGGTGGAGACTTCGATCGGCTCGCGGGCGAGGGAAAGGAGCAGCAGCGGGACCTTGTAGTCGGCGGTGGGGGCCGGCCGGGACTCGACCAGCTCCTTGAAGAGGAACTCCGCGATCAGGCGCTGCTGGTCCACCTTCTGGAAGTCGCGCTTCGGGGCGCTGCCGGGGTTGTGGATGTAGCGACCGAAGCCGAAGTCGGGCTGCTCGGAGGCCTGGGGCAGGAAACGGACATCGCGGTCGGCGGCCAGCTTCTTCAGCTCGTCGACCGACTGCTTGATCTGGGAGCTGAGCTCGGTGTTGGAGGTCTTCGGGTTGCCGTCGATGTGGGACTCGGGCTTGCCGGAGACGGTCTCGCGGAGCTTGGCGATGTGGGCCTTCAGGTCCTCGAGGTCCTTCTGGGCGGAATCGACGTTGCCCTGCTTGAGGGCGACCGGCTCGGCGACGTCCGCCACGGGGGAGCCGCCGAGGAGGCGGGCCGAGGCGTCGCGGGCCTTCTTGAGCTCGGTAACCGATTGGCCGTGCGCGGAATACTCCATGAAGGAGAAGTAGACGCCGGCGAGGAAGCCCAGGCCGATGACGATCAGCGTGGCGAGGAAGAGTCGGTTCTTGGAAGTGTCCATGGCTCAGAGGGCCTTGTCCTTGCGGATGACCAACGTGAAGGTGACGCGCGGCTGGTAGGGCAGGTTGAAGTCGGCCTTGATCTCGGACTCCGGGATTTCGGCGACGAACGGGGACTTCCGGAGGGCGGCGAGCAGTTCGTTCTGCCGCTTGATGAAGGTCGCGCTGTTGTGGCTGGCCTTGGGATTGGGCGGCACCTCGGGCTGCAGGAAGCGGGCGGTGACGACGATCTTCGTGAGCGTCTGGGCGGGGGCGGCCTCCGCCGGCTGGCCTTCGGCCGGGGCCGGCGCGGCCTGGGCCTCGCGGCGCATGCGGATCTCGTCGACCCAGGTGTTCTTGCACTCGGCGACGCGGGCCTGGAGATCCGCCAAGGCGGTGGGCCAATTGGCCTGGTTGAGGACGACGGATTCCAGCTGCGCGCTCACGGCCTGCAGTTCGTTGGCCTGGTCGCGGATCGTCCGCAGGGAGGAAAGGTGGCCGCCGAGCTCGACTTGGCGGCGCTTCAGCTCGCGGATCTGCTCGGTGTTGAAGTTCACCGCATCGCTATAGGCGAAATAAACGGGCAATGGCGCCAGGGCGGCGAGGGCCGCGGCCACGATCAGCCAAGGCTTGCGGGCGTCGAAGGCGACCTGGCTCGCGATGTTGCGCGGGATGAGGTTGACGCCGGCGGTCTGCGGCAGGACGAGGCGGGCGGCCTCGCCGATGACCTCGGAGATCTGGTGGCGGTGATGTTCGACGTACTCGGCCGAGACGTTCTTGCCGAGGCGCAGGAAGGCGGAAGGGTCGAAGAGCTCGGGGGGCAGGCGCAGGGTCTCGCTGAGCTGTTCGGAGAGGCCCGGCACGAGCGCGCCGCGTCCCGTGAGCAGGATGCGCGTCGGCTGGCGACCCGCCGCCCCGCGCTTGAGGTTGATCAGGCGGCGGTTGATGTCCTGGGCGAGGCGCCGGATGAAGGACTGGGAATTCGCCTGCAGGACGGCGACCTTGGGGTCCGCTTCGGGCAGATGGATGACCCCGGAGTAATAGCCGACCTTCACCGCCTCGGCGTTGGGGAAAGGTTCGCCGGTGTTGTCGGAGACGCCTTGGGTGAGGAGGTTGCCGCCGATGTTCGCGGACTGGATGTTCGCGCCGGTCGGGCCGACGAAGCTGAGGGTCGTGGAACGCGCGCCGACGTTGACGATGAGCACTTCCTCGGTGGCGGCCCCGCCGGCGAGGAGGAAGGCCTGGCTGTCGAGCAGCGGCGCCGCCTGGATGGAGGCGGGGCGGAGGCCGGCGCCCATGATCAACGTCGCGATGCGGGCGGCGACCTCGGTGCGCAGGGCGAAGAGCAGGACCTCGGCTTCGACGCCGTCGGAGGCCATCACCTGGCTGTCCCAGATGACTTCGTTCAGCGGGTAAGGAATGGCGTTCTGGGCCTCGAAGGCGACGATCTGGGCCTGGCGTTCGCGCTCCACCTGCGGCACCTTGAGGGCCTTCTGGAGGAGCAGGAAGCTCGGGGCGATGACCGTCACGCGACGGCCGGCGAGGCCGTGGGCCTGCACGAGGTCCGCCACGGCGGACGCGGCGGACGCCAACCACTCGTCGTCGTTGGTCTGCCCCGGGGCGATCTCCTCGACGAGGAACTGCTGCAGTTCGAGGCTCCCCTGGTCGGCGCCGAACACGGCGATGGACACGTGGGACGCGGCAAGGTTGACGATGGTGGCCTTTTTCTGGCTCATGCGGGGCGGCGGGGAGGGAGGACGATCAGCGCGTCGGGACGTCCTCGCGGATGAATTCCGGCGAGGAGGGCACGACCGGGGAGTCGAAATAGGTGATCAGGTACTGCGGACGCAGGATGCCGGGGGTGTTGACCACGCCGCGGTCGGAGGCGTCCTTGGCCGCGTCGAAGGCCGCCTTGGTGGCGATGTCCTTGTGGACGGCGCGGACCTGGGTGGGGATCAACGCGCCCTTGGCGTCGAAGATCGGGGCTTCGTTGCCGGCGACCTCGAGCTGGACGTAATAATAGTCGGGCTCCTTGTGGAGCACGTCGCGCTTCACGATGTCGCCGGGGAGGTAGAACAGGACGGAGCGGGGCTGGTTGGCCTCGATGGTGAGCACGGTCGCCGAGGCGCGGTAGTAGTTCCAGTCCTCCGGCTTCTTTGAAGCGGTCTTGTAGACCTGGGTGACGGTGACCTTGACCTTGTCGACCCACTTCTTGTTGAGGGCCTTCGGGTCGGGGTTGTCGCCCGCCATCAGTTCGACCTGCATCCGGTTCCACTTGTTGACCTGGCCGCCCAAGGCCGTCTGGGCGAACTTGACGTCGCGGACGAAGACGGGGGATTTGTCGTTTTTGGCGGCGGCGGGGGCGGCGTTTTGAGCGAAAGAGACGGAGACCGGGATGACCATCGCCCAGAAGAGGGCAAAAACAGCTCGGAACAGGGGCATGGGAATAGTGGAGTTATCCGCCCAGAACGGTGTGGCAAACGCAAAAACCCCGCCCAAGGAACATTCCACTATTGCAAATAACTTGCACCTGTCGACGGACTGGGTTTGACTGATTTCTTGTGCTCAGACTCACCCTCCAGATTTGGCTCGGGGCGCTGTTCGGGTCCACCCTCTGTGGCGGCCCGCCGGCGGCCGAAATCGTCACGAGCTTCTCCATCATCGACGACTGGACAGGGGTCCTCGTGGGCCGGGCGCTCCGGCATCAGGCCCTCGTCCCCGCGGGCAGCGAACTGCATGGATTCCAGCTGGGCGCCAACGAAGCCAAGGCCTTGTCCGCCGCCAAACTGATCGTCGGTCTAAGTCCCGCCAGCGAGCCCTGGTTGGCCGACTGGATCCAAGCGCACGGTAAGCAGGCCAGTGTCGTCTGGCTCCAAACGCAGGAAAAAGACGTCCGAACGGGCGATCCCCACCCCTGGACGGACCCCTCGCTGGTCTTGGATTTCATCCCCAAACTCGGCCAAGCCATTGAGCGAGTTTTTACAGATTTAAATACGCAAAATTCTGTAGGTAAATATCTTAAGGAAGTAAACACCTTGGATATGGACCTGCGTCTGGCCTTCGCCGCCATCCCCCTGGACCGCCGCAAGGTGATCACGCAACACCCAAACTTGGGTCGGCTTGCCCAACGCTACCAATTGGATGTTCGCGGAACCATCCTGGAAAGCCCCTCCGCGGAAGCGGCCGACCCATCGGCGCGGCATTACTCGCGCCTGCTGGGAATCCTCCGCTCCGAAAAGATCCGGGTGCTGGTCACCGACGAGGGGCAGAACGATGGCATCGCGCGGCGCCTTTGCCTGGATGCGGGCATCCCTCCCCCCGTGGCGCTCAACTTCGAGACCCTCGCACCCGCCGGCCAGCCCGGTGACGATTGGCTGGGGATGATGCGGCTGCAGTCGGCCAAGCTTCGGGAGGCGCTCCTGCGCCCGTGAGCGATCCCACCGCCAGTCTCTGGCAGCGGCTCCACGGGTCGATCTTCGGGCTCCTCCCCAGCATCCCCTACGCCGCCGCGGAGCCCGCGGTCGCCGGGCCCGCGATCCGCGCGACGGGGCTGACCGCGGCCGCCCGCCCCGACGGACCGGCGGCCTTCACGGGCGTCGCGCTCGATATTCCCGCCGGCTGCCGGGCCGCGCTCATCGGCCCCAATGGCTCGGGCAAGTCGACCTTGCTCCGGGTACTCGCCGGCCTCTCGCCCGCCCGCGCCGGGACGGTCGAAGTGCTGGGACGGCCGCCCGCCTTGGGCCGCCGCCGCGTGGCCTACCTGGCGCAACGACCCGACCTGACCCCCTACTTCCCGCTCACGCTGCGCCGGTTGGTCCAGATGGGCAAGTACGCCCACCATGGCTGGTTTGACGAGTGCCGCCACGGCGATGCGGACGTCGACCAGGCGCTCCGCCTGCTCGAGCTCGGCGACCTGGCCGAGCGTCCCGTGCACGCGCTCTCCGGCGGCCAGCTGCAGCGCGGCCTGCTCGCCCGCGCGACCGTGCAGGGAGCCGAGCTCCTGCTCCTGGACGAGCCCTACGCGGCGCTGGACACCGCCAGCCGGGCGGTCGTCGAACGCTTCCTGGCCGACCGCCCCGCGGGCCTCACCGTCGTGATGGCGACGCACGACCCGGCGGACGCCCGCCGCTCGGACCGCGTCCTCGAACTGCGCGGCGGCGCGCTGCGCCTGCTCCACGACTGCGCCGGACACGACCACCGCCATGCTTGAACCGCTGCTCGCCCCGCTGCGCGAGGAGTTCTTCCTCCGCGCCCTCGCCGCGGTCGTCCTCGGCGGCGTCACCTGCGCCTGCCTGGGCGCCTACGTGGTGCTGCGCCGGATGTCCTTCGTGAGCACCGCCCTCACGCACTCCATCCTGCCGGGCATCGTCGGCGCGCTGCTCCTCGGCTTCTCGCCGTACGTCGGCGCGCTCGCGGCGGCGCTGCTCACCGCGGGCGGCGCGGCGTGGCTCGCCGCGCGGCGCGGCACGAGCGAGGACAGCGCCATCGGCGTGATGCTGTCCGTGATGTTCGCGGCCGGCATCGCGCTGATGCAGCAGGCCCGGTCGTGGCGCGACTTCGGCGGTCTGCTGTTCGGGAGCGTCGTCTCCGTGGGGCCGGCGGACCTCCTCGCGATCGGCCTGACCGCGGCGGGGGTGCTGCTCAGCCTGCGGGTGCTCCACAAGGAGCTCGAGCTGGCCTCGTTCGACGAGGAGTACGCGCGCCTCCTGGGGGCGCGGCCCGGCCTGCTGCGCGCCGTGCTCCTCGCGCTCGTCGCCTTCGGCGCGGTGGGCTGCGTCCGGCTGGTCGGGGCGCTGCTCACGACCGCGCTCTTCGTGATCCCGGCCGCGACGGGCGTGCTGCTCGGCCGCACCTTGGCGCGCGTGATGGCGTGGGGCGCGGGCGTGGCCGTGCTCGGCGGCGTCGCCGGCCTCTACCTTTCCTACCACGTCCCCAGCGTCCCCTCGGGCGCCGGCATCGTGCTGTGCTGCGCGCTGCCCTACCTGCTGGCGCGGCTGTTCGCGCCGCGACGCTGAACCTAGGGGCGCGGCGGCCGCAGCGCCAAGGGCGGTCCGAGCACCTCCTGGGCGACGAAGGCGCGGCGCAGGGCGGCCCGCCCCTTGAAGTCGAAGCGCACCGCGGCGCGCGCGGGCCGGGTGACGGCGAGCGGCGCGACGGCCGGGACCACCGGCTCGAAGGGCGCGGGCGACGCG
>JACCED010613541.1_pt1 | contig 11709 bp, 15 predicted proteins | sample 7455021 | NCBI WGS metagenome assembly JACCED01 (sample SAMN15323456, study PRJNA562643) | freshwater metagenome | isolation source: river surface water | place: USA:Blue River Watershed | collected 2017-08-19
ATGTGCATACCTTGCAAGTCCCACATATCAACTCCTTTTTAACTACAATACAAGTATTATACAATAAATGGATTTATTGGTCAAATTCAGTCACGCAACCAAACAACCCCATCGCATACTTCTACTTCCAATTGGGACAAATCAGACTCGTACTCGCCACCGGCTTGCGATGCCAGGACCTGAGATTCAGGGTCGAATTGCGATAGCAATTCAATTAATTCACGAACTTGCATTTTCTGCTCCTTTTTCTTACTATGCTTCTATTATAGCAAAAAAGGAATTTCGGGTCAAATCGGGGTAGTACTACAAAAGTAGTAAAAAGTACTACTTTTTAGAAGTATTGTATATTGTCCCGCGGAAAATAGCACTCATTATACTGCAAGGGCTTAATTTTGATAGTCTCAAGTACCGCAGACTTGCCTAGGCCCATTGCTAAACTATAGACAAAATTTTGGTTGGTCATTACTAGGTCGGCGCCAGCAACAATGTTAGCCATTTCTAAAAAGTCGTTGACAGGGTGGTACTCAATTCTATGTCCAGTTACTCGTACAAAATCTTCGTGTTCGGCAGGTGTACCAATGAAGATTCCTGTATCTTCTAATTGCCCTTGATCTGCTAAACTTTTCCAAACTGCATCACCGTTGGGGCAACGATACCTAAATGTACGACTAACCACAACCGGTGCAACTTCATTAGCATCTGCTTCTAACCAGGTACTTTGATAATCACTGGCAGAGAACGGCATCTTAAATGCAAGATGATATGCCTCTACATAGTTGCCTTCAAATCCGCGAAACAATGTGCCACGAAAACGATCCAAGTCAACATCAGGTTCAGTGGTGCCTTGTGTCCATGTACCTGTTTCTGCAATGTAGCTTTGTCTCTTTAACAAGGGTTTTAACCACTCATAGTCTTGTATCGTAAAACGACCTTTGTGTGCAGGGTCAACTTCATCGGGACGATAGCCGTACTGCGAGACACAGTTTTCGATGTTGTTTAGCGCAACCAAGAACATAGCATTATTTTGTGCCATTTTTTTAACAATGCTGAGACTATAAATCAAGTCTCCCAGTGTGCCCGAGTGGCGGTATGTAATCACAGAAATTCTCCTACTCGATCTTTATGTATTAGCACAAGATCCTCACTGCGTTGATTAACTGAAGCAGGTTCTAGTGTAGTGGGGTAAAATGGCAAGTAATCCATGTCTGCAATAACTCGGAATAGTTCTTGACTTTCTATGTCAGTGTAGGCAAAGAACCATTCAGTAAAAACAACAGGTTTAGTACGCAAGATAAAATCTCGGCTAGATTTTAAAATACTAATATCATGTCCTTCGGTGTCAGTTTTAATAAATCCAATTCGATTAATTTCTTCTGGAGTAAGATACTTTTGGCAAATATGCTCCAAGGTCATTCCCGGTACTGTAATAGATTCACGCCCCATGCCTTGCACCCGGTCCTTGAGTTCCTGCGTCCAAGTGCTGTCAATTAATCCGCCGTTGCACATACCATTGCAGTGATCCATAATAACTACGCTGTCTGTATCTTCTATAGTAACTGCTTCGTGCGCTGTTACAAACTTACCAAGGTGTCCGTTTAACTTACAAGTAAAATCCAAATACTGTTTAATACTGGGATTAGGCTCAATACTTAGTACAACACTTTCGGCTAAGAACTGCATAGGCACAGCAGTGTCTCCGCTGTGACCACCAATGTCTACTACAGTAACTCCGGGCTTGATTAATTTTTCCCAATTGTAACGATTAAGATAAATGTCAAAAATATTTAGGAGGTTGTTTTCACCTTCGTAGTCGTGGTCCATTTCAAACCAATAACAAGTTTTTTCTCCCATGCTCAATGAATGGGCTCGTCGAATTGAGGGTACAGTAAAAGTTTGTAACATATTATAGTGTCTTATATATTGCTTGAGAAATTGCATCAGTGTCAAACAAGTTTGAACAGCGGAAGTCACTGTACTTGCATGTCAATTGTCTAACAGGTCTTTGTTGTGTATCGTTGCAGCCACGGCAGTCAATAGTAGTTTGAACGGCGGTGCAATTATCTCCTAACTTACCATTACGATAAGGCAGTATGCGATCAGGATGTAAATGTGTAAGCAATGCTACAATGTGTGTCTTGCTTGCGGCTGCACACTGAAATGGCCCCGAGTCAATGCCAACAAAGCATTGTGCTGAATCGCACAGCAACTTCATTTGTTGACTATTATACTTGCCAACCCGGTTAACAAACAATGGATGATCTTTTACTGCAAAGTCAGTAGAGCCGCCAACGCAGACAATTTTAAAATCTGTAGTTTGCTCAAACAACTTTTCAAACACAGAGAACCAAACATCGAGGCTGATGTTCTTAGCAGCCCAGTGCCATTGACGCATATGGACTACAATAAACTTACTGTCAATTTCTTCAAGGTCCGCAGCAATCTTTGCTTGATCTTCTGCACTCGGAAACAATTCCACGCTACGGTCAAAATCTGTGCTACCAAACGCACGATAAAAATAGTTGTCTACATAGTGTATAGTAGGGTTCCACTCGTAGGCATCGTCAAGGTTAATAACAGTATCAAACTCACTCAATGGTGGCATGTGATCTGTATGGATGATACCATCGATGTGCGGATTGTTGGTATAAACTTCCATAAACTCTGTGGCTACATAGATCTCTGCGTTGCCACCAAATTTACGCTTAAGTTCGCGCACCACACCGGTACTCATAATAGTGTCACCAATGGCCGCTCTACGACGAACTAATATTCTTTGCTTTCGTTCTAATTTCATTCTATTTCAATTTGTGGGTAGTATTTTACAAAACGATCATTGTTGCTGTTTCGTTTAGCTAAAATCTTAGTTTTTATTTCTTTGAAGAAGTTCCAGGCCAAAGGAATAAACACAGCACGATCTGCTGGTCCTAGAGTATCTAAATAATCAACCCCAACTACTGGAGTGTTAACCCCGGGACAAAATGTTCCTTGCTTAAGAGGATTGTCGTCGATAACAACATCCAATTCTAGGCCGGCCGCGTTAAGCAAAGTCATACCTTTTGCGGCTGCGCCGTACCCAATTAGTTGATAGCCAGAGTTTTTGTAGAAGTTTAATTTGTTAGTTAACCCACCCAACAGACCAACAACGCCTTCTTGCCATTTAGTGTATAGCGCAGGATCATGAATACCTTGGTTTTGTTCCATCTCAAGGATGTTCTTCATTCTGTAGGTATTCGTTGGAGTCTGAGACAGCACAAAAATATAACTGGTGCCATGGATCGGAGTTTTAACAACATCTGATAAGTACAACCCTGCACGTTCTGCTAGTCTACGCATGCTTTCGGCATTGTAGAAACTAATGTGCTCGTGGTAAATTGTATCGAACTCGCCGTTAACGACCATGTCTGCTTGGCTAGTACTAATAAAGATCTTACCCCCGTAAGCAAGATATTGCTTTGCTAACTTAAGATAAGCAAGTGGATCCGGAATGTGGGCGAACGCATTTTGCGTGCTGATAATCGCAAAGCGTTGATCGCCAAACAGTGCAGCAGTTTCTTCATTCCAAAATCCACATAGAACATGGTGCCCTTTTGCCTGCGTTCCTGCAAATAAATTTTTAGCAGGATCTACACCAAAGGTGGTAATGCCAATGCGCCGAAATGCATCAAGTTGACTGCCATCATTGCAGCCAATATCTAGTACACTAGGCGGCCATGTTGGCATTTGTTCTCGCACAAAGCGAGCATACCAATCCATGTACTCTAAGTAGGTACGACTTGTGCCGCTTACATAAAGATAATGTGTGTATATAATTGCAGGGTCAACTGCGTGTGTTAACTGTAAATGATCACAATCTTCGCACCGATTAACTACCAGTGGGTACACTGGATCAGCAACATCCCGTGAGGCCTTAAAATTATTGGCCAATGGTTGTACGCCCAGATCTAAAGTTTGACGTAGGCGACGGCTACCACAAGCCAGGCATTCGTATAAAGGTTTACAATTTTCCATTAGTTTTTAATAGGTACACCATTAGGTGCAATATTACCTTCAACACCAGTTACAGCAATTTCTGTTACTAGTTCTTCGGGTAAAAACTTGTACAATACATGTTCGATATCTGCGTAACCACCACGATTAATACGTTCTGCAATGTAAGCAAGACTGTTATTATAAACATTAGTTATCAATGGTGTCAATGACGCAGGCCAGGACCAAAGTCTTGCCATGTATTGTAATTCAATGCCAGTTACTTCAAACGGAAATTGACTTCGGTGTTTTGGTCCAATGATAATTCTGTCAGCGTATTTTTCGTAGACTGCTGGATCGAACTCATCATTGAGAACATAACGCCCAGACATTTTATGTACACGGTCTATGCCATCAAAGTCGCCATCTTCCCAACACATTTGTAGAACTCTACCAAAGCACATAATTTCTGTGGTATTTTTTACTATGTCCCAGTTGTCACTTTTATAAATTGCTTGTACATCTGCATCTTGCGTAAAGTCAATAAAAACATCGGCTGCGGCATCTAATGCTGATTCTTGTTCAGCAGTTAAAGGCGTACCAGCACATTCCATAATAACAATCTTACTGTCGGGCAGTCTAGATTTGATACTGGCAATGGTAGCAAGTGTTTGTGTTAAACGTTCAGCAGGGGGATAAACTCCAAATTTACTGTTAATAGCACTGGTAACTATAAAGCAATGTTTCATCGACGCAACCATCTTTCGTTTTTAAGAGTCCATTGGACCATTTCGTTAATACGCTCACTGAGTTTAATTCTAGGTTCCCAACCCAATTGCTTCAGAAGGCCACCGTCGAGAGCATAACGCATATCATGCCCAGGACGACTTGTATGAAAGTCTGTCATTTCATAAATTAATTCTTTGCCCACCGCACTAGCAATATACTGTGCCAATTGCAAATTGTCAATTTCTTCAGTGCCAACTAAGTTAAACTTCGGACAATGTGCATGTCCATAGTCACCCGAGTGTTTATAGCCCGCAGGCAGTTGTTGCAAAATAAACATAAGTCCTTCTGCAACATCTCGAGCATGGATATACATACGAGAACCTGCCACTGTACGTGTTGGATCACTGTGTATTACCACTGTGTCGCCGTCGCGGACTTTTTGTATTGTACTAGGGATAAACTTTTCTGGGTGTTGTCGTTCACCAAATACATTCATTGTATGTGTTACAACAACGGGCATCTTGTAGGTATTTTCATAGGCAACACAAAATTCTTCTCCAGCGGCTTTACTTGCTGAATAGGGATTTGTTGAGTTGTAACGATCGTATTCTTTATAACTCACGCCCGGGGGCGCTACACCAAAGATTTCATCTGTACTAAAATAAACAAACCTTTCAAGATGTGGAAAGTTTTTTCTAGCATAGTCTAGCATGTTTACTGTGCCAATAACGTTGTCTTGCACAAACTCCATTGGATATGCAATGCTACGATCTACGTGGCTACCTGCTGCCAAGTGTAGTACAATGTCAACGTGCCCAATGTCTTGTACAATTTGACTGTTGATTTCTGCTCTAAGATCGTGAAAGATGATGCGTAGTCTTTGTGCCACTAACGCAGGATCATGATCCTGTAGCATGTCATGCAGCCTGTTTAAGTTACCGGAAATGTCTAGTCGATCTAAACAAGTAACTTTCCAGTCTGTATCTTTAAGTATTTTGTCAATAACGTGGTGGGCAATGAAGCCAGCACCACCGGTAATAAGAACTCTTTTTGTCATATGTTAATTATACATGTATTGCGGAAGTAAATCAATGGCTTTTACTGTACCGTCTGGTAAAAGTCTATCTGGATAATCTTGTACTGCTTTTGGAAGGTATCCATCAACAGCTACTATTTCATACTTATCTGCGCTGTTGCGGTCCCAACTAGTTCTTGCGGCAATGCTGGCATCGGGATCAATTTGATTTAAGAATTCCGGACGATTTACTTCGGTATGGCTAAAGCTACGTGCTTTGTCTAACAAGTAGTCGGTGTCACCCATATAACCAAAATGCCAACCGCCGTGTTCAATGAGTTCAAAACCATCTTGACGATGTTGCAATGGCATTCCATTAAAGTTGAAACGCATATTACGTAGTTGATCAGGCGTTAAGGAACTTAGTACAGCACGGCGTGCAGCCATTGCCCAAACATTGTACCGATCTGGATCCAATTTCATATAGTTAAATTTAAAATTGTAGATTGGCATCCTTAGAGCATAGACCGTTTGGTTGCTGGCTCGCATATGGTCAACTGCCCTTGCTCGAAGAATTTCGTCAACATCACTGATTATAATTAGTGCGTCAGGATCAGCGTTAACCACGGCATTAAAGATACTGTTGCGTTGAGCACGCTCGTTTTCCCAGGCATCGTCACTGCGTAGAGATGTTACTGGATGGTAAATGATTTTATCTGCCCAGGGGGCAAACCTTTCTTGGTTTTCTTTAAAAAACAATTTTTTTGGTTTATTAGTAAATGTTCGATCTGACTCCACTAACACAAAGTGGTCTACACTATGGTAAAGTTCTTTGAGTCTAAGTTCGAGCAAATCAAGCTCGTTGTAAAATGTAAAACAATCATATATAATCATAGGAGTATTTAACTACAATAAATACCTTACTGTCAAATTCAAGGAATCCAATGTACGCTGTAGCTAGCATCAATACTGACAACTATCAAGACCTCGCCGACCTAACTGATGCACCTAAACGTGAATACTGCGACCGTCACGGTTATAAGTTTTTCGTTCTTAAAGAAGCCAAGTATAGCCCAATTATGGGTTTTAACAAAATACATTATGTTATGGATTTGTTTCAACAACATCCAGACATCGAATGGGTATTGTTTAGCGAGTGCGACGCCACTATCACAAATCTTACAATTCAGATCGAAGACCAAGTCGACAACGACTACCATTTTATTGTGCCAGTTGATAGGCTAAACATCAATGCTGGTAATTTTCTCGCTCGTAATTCCGCGCAAGGTCGTGCATACTTACAAATGATCATCAACTCTGAAGAGAAATACAAAGATGCAGCTTGGGCCGAACAACAAGTAATCATTGATACCGTTGATGCTTACTCAGATATAGTCAAAATTGTTCCCCAACGCTACATGAATAGTTATGTGCAAGAAGCATACGACTATTGCGATGTACGCACCGATGTGTTAGGCAACAGCGGAGAATGGTCTCGTGGTGATTGGATTGTCCATTGGCCGGGCCTACATAAACCTGTGCGTATGGATCAAGCACAAAAAATGTTATCTCAAATAGTTAGATGAAAATATTTGTAACCGGTAGTACCGGATTTGTTGGAAGTAACTTAGTTAGTTTCTATCGTGCTCGCGGGCACGAAGTCTATGCATGGCAACGAGATCAAGATCTTGCTGGCACACTAGAATCATTTGCACCAGATGCAATTATTAATTCAGCTGCCGAAATCTACGATCCCGAAAAGATGTTTTTTCCAAACATCGTGCTAACACAGACCTGTTTAGAATATGTAAAAAGTTCTAAACAATGGGTACGCATGGTACAAATTGGTTCTAGCAGTGAGTATGGTCCAACTGATCATCCTACTAGCGAAACTACGTTATTAAAACCTGTTGATTTTTATCAAGGCACAAAAGCCGCTGCTACCTTGATGTGCCAAGGATGGGCTAGGCATTTTAATTTGCCAATTTGGATAGCCAGACCTTACAGCGTCTACGGTCCTGGAGAAAGACCACATAGGTTATTCCCAAGACTATATCGCGCATTTACACACAGCACACCAATGACACTGTACCAAGGCTATCACGATTTTATCTACATTGATGACTTTGTGCGCGGCATTGACGAAATGCTAAACACCTGGGACTGTGAGCCCGGAGAAGTTGTTAATTTTGGATCCGGCACACAGATTAGTAATTTTGAAGTCTTAGAAACTTGGAAAAAGATAACCAATGTTGATGCTCCAATTTCCTGTGTTACAGAATTAAGCAAAGCATTTGAAAACAATGTGTGGGTATGTGATACCAGACACGTCCGAGACAAATACGGATTTGAAGTGCAATACGATTTGCAGTCCGGTATACGAAAATTTTTATTGAAAGCCAATTACGATGCGTAAAGTTATTACTAGCAAACAAAATGAAATCACATTAGATGAAACAAACGAAATTATACGTGCATGGTTAGAAGACCCTGCAAATCAGTGTGATACCATACTACGTCAAATTAACGAAGAACGTATGTATGACCCTATCTTTGCTAATAGGAACGACATGACTGTTATTGACTTTGGTGCTAATGCAGGATTCTTTACATTGTATGCACAAGACAGTTGCGAAAAATTAATTGCAGTGGAACCATTTCCTACTACATTTGAAACACTACAGGAAATGACCAAGAACTATTCATCTGTGCTAACTGTACAAAGTGCATTAGGTAACCAAGTTGGATCTGTAGATTTTTATATGAACGAAAATAGTACCACCAATAGTTTAATAAATCGTGGCGGCACTAGCATTGTTGTTCCATCAACTACATTAGCTAATATGTTGGAGAACTACAGTCTCGAATGGGTAGACTTTATTAAGTGCGACATTGAAGGCAGTGAAGTTACTGCAATCACTGATGCTACTCTAGCACCAGTTGCAGACCGAGTAGGATGCTGGTTCGTTGAAATACACCAGACTAATGTCAACGAAACAGGCTGGCCCGGTAACCTAGAACAAAACAGACAGAATATATCTGCTATATTTAGAAACCATGGCTACGAAACAGAAATGGTTATACACGATCAACTATTTGCTTACAAATGAATTTAACAAAACGCCTTATTGATATTACCTACCAAGAGCGCCTAAGTCATTTAAGTAGCACTTTGAGTGCTTTGCCAATTATTGAAGAAATATACAATAAAAAGGCCGATGATGAAGTTTTTATTCTCAGCAACGGCCATGCTGGGCTAGCCTTGTATGTTGTACTCGAAAGCAAGTATGGGATTGATCCTGTAATGCTGTTGCACAAACACGGTATACACCCCGGAAAAGATTTAGAAAATAAATTATACTGCTCTACCGGCAGTCTAGGGTCTGGGCTACCAATCGCTGTAGGTCATGCATTATCTAACCCCGACAAACAAGTGTATTGCATGATCAGTGATGGCGAGTGTGCCGAAGGAAGTATTTGGGAATCTTTGCGTTTTATCAATGATAATAAGGTAGACAATTTACAAGTATATGTTAACATCAATGGTCTAGGTGCATACGATGCAGTTGACCGAGATTTGCTAGCTAATAGGTTATTGGCGTTTTTACCTCGCATCAATATTCGTATGAGCGAAGTACCCAATTGGTCATTTGCCCAAGGATTGTTAACTCATTACTATGTACTAAAACCCGAAGACTACGAGCAATTAAAATGAGAAAAGAATGTGCAACATTGTTGTTAGGCGAAATGGTTAACAACGAATCTATACGTGTTATTACTGCCGATTTAGGATTTGGTATTTTAGATCAAATTAGAAATGCTTTCCCGGAACGCTTTTATAATGTTGGTGCTGCCGAGCAACTAATGATTGGCGTAGGCATTGGTATGGCCGAAAACGGAATCATCCCTGTGTGCTATTCAATGAGTAGCTTTTTGTTGTACCGCCCGTTTGAGTTTTTGCGTAATTATGTTAATTACGAAAACATCCCAGTTAAACTTGTTGGCTCCGGAAGGGACCAAGATTACAGCCATGACGGCATTAGTCATTGGGCGCACGACGATCGCCAGGTGTTAGCATCTTTACCAAATATTAAACAATATAGACCCAACAGCATTAACGAACTAGAGGAAATGCTGCCCGAGTTTTTGTACAGTAACAAACCGGCCTACTTAAACCTTACAAGAAAAATATGAGTACAAATATCGTATACGTAACTGGATGTTTAGGCTTTATTGGATACCACGTTGCACGACGCTGCCTTAAGCAAGGTTACTATGTCATTGGCGTAGACAAAAAAACCTATGCCGCAAATACAAGATTCTTGGTGGATCTTGAATGTTATGGTCAACAATTTAAGTTTATTGAGTCCGACATTAACGATCTTGATCTGCTCTATGACTGCGACTATGTAATTAACACAGCCGCCGAAACACACGTGGACAATAGCATTATGAGTTCAGATGTGTTCTTGCACAGCAATATCAATGGCGTGCATCACTTGTTAAAGTTAATCAAAGAGAAACATCGTTTTCGCATGCCCACGCTGTTGCACTTTAGCACCGACGAAGTATACGGAGATATTGTCAACGGAGCACATACCGAGTCAGACCTGTTGAAGCCTAGCAATCCTTATAGTGCCACAAAGGCTGCGGCAGATATGTTAGTAACTGCGTGGGCAAGAACATTTGATGTTCCTTATGTAATTGTACGTCCCACAAACAATTACGGTATTGGGCAATATGTAGAAAAACTAATTCCTAAGAGTATTAAGTATTGTAAATTAGGCAAGCCTATTATGCTACACGAAGCAGGCATGCCACGGAGGACTTGGCTACATGTAAGCGATACTGCCGAAGCTGTGATTTCTATTATTGAGTCAGGCCAGGTAAATGAAATTTACAACATATCCGGCAACTACGAAGAACAAAACATTGTAGTGGCACGTAAAATTATTGACTTAATGAAGCCGGGTACCACTGACTACGAACAATATTTAGATTTGGGCGTTAAGCGTCCCGGGCAAGATGTGCGTTATGCAATTGATGACACAAAATTAAAAGCCCTGGGTTGGAAGCCCAAGGCTGACTTTGATACAGAACTAGACAGAATAGTTAACTACTATTCTAAAAACTTTGTTTGGTAATTAGTCCCGATCTTCTGCTGTAATTTTTTCACCAAGATGCTGTTTAATTACTCGCATAAGTTTACGTTCAGTATCGTATACAAATTCTTTTGTATCGTCTTCAGTGTGAAGCACAAGAATAAAACCATTTGCGGCTTTGCGGATTTCCATAGATTCGAACATGTTGTTCCTTAAGTAGTTGAATAACACATTGTAACAGATCACTATAATTTAGTCAACATTTTACATCAAAATAAGTAGTATTATGAGTAAACCAACATTAGAAATTACAACCATGATCGGTTGTCCATTAATGTGTACATATTGTCCACAAGAAGAACTTAGGGTTGCCTACGGCGACGATGTCAAATACATGAGTTTGGAAACATTCCAAACCGCAGTAGATAAACTTCCGCCCGAATGCCGTTTAGATTTCTCTGGCATGGCCGAACCATGGGTTAACCCTGCCTGCACAGATATGTTAGAGTATGCATTAGAGCAGGGGCGTCGAGTAGCTATTTTTACTACCTTGTACAATTGGGACGAAACCACTGTACATAGAGTCGGGCAATTATTAGTTGACTACGCAGATCAAATCGAAATTGTAAAAATTCATTTTCCCGACGAAGCAGGAAACATGCGTGGTTGGAAACTAACGCCAGAATGGGAGTATGCTTTTATTGGGATTCAAACTGTTGTAAGAATGGCAGGGATACATTTTGAAGCAATGACCATGAGTGATGATGGTGTGCATCCTGCTATACGCCATTTGCCCGGAGTGTTCTTGAGTCATAATTGGACCATTGCGGCACATGATCGTGCTGGCACGTTGGACAAAGACCGAGTCAAGGAACAACCAATTAAGTTTGTAACTGA
>JACCED012047849.1_pt1 | contig 11708 bp, 9 predicted proteins | sample 7455021 | NCBI WGS metagenome assembly JACCED01 (sample SAMN15323456, study PRJNA562643) | freshwater metagenome | isolation source: river surface water | place: USA:Blue River Watershed | collected 2017-08-19
GCTTCAGGAAGGTCAAATTCGTAGTCTCCTGGGCGGTACTTCGCCAGCACGCCGTCGGCCGTTGTGTGGGTCGTGTAGCGCATTCCGTCGGCCGGCGAAAACCCACCAGCCCGACCGTAGGCAACGCGCAGCGTTGAGTTGGCGTCGGCGGCGATTGGAACACCCACCTTTTCGGCGTGCGCCAAGCGCAGCCCCAACCACTGCTTCATTCCCGCCTGGTAGGCCTGTTCCTGCTTTGCTAAAGCTGCATTCAACCCAAGAAATTCAGTCCGCAGTTCTTTGCTCAGGTTGAGCGCAGGGTGCGTTTTAGCCCGTTGGTCGAATGAGGCCCAATCTCCGCCATCTGCAGGGACGTCGGGAACGGATTCCACTATTTGGCTCGAAACGAAGTAGTTCAAATTCAACTCAGAATGCGCGACGTTCGCGTTAGCATTCCACAGCGCCAACAGTCGAGCAACTGCGCGTCGGTCTAATTCCGGATTCCAGTCTTTGTAGTGATCGCGGATTGCTGCCTGGTACTTCCCGAGGTCTTTCCCCTCTTCGATCGCCTTTAGGTAGTCCGACACCAACCGACTCCACGCCACAAGGTCCCATTTTGGAATCAACTCCTGGTAGTACAAAATGCCCCACCGCTGTCGCTCAAGGTCTTCATTTTTAGCGCGGAACGTCGCTGCAAGTTCAGCAGCTTCAGCACTAAAGGCAGCAATTTTAGCTTCACGGACAGCCAACGTATCCAAGCCGTGGACTTCAGCCATACCCTCTATTTGCCCCATCCACTTTTTCCACGCATTGGCAACACTAGCGTACTTCGCGGCGTACTGAATTTTAACCAAGGGGTTCACGCGCATGGCCGAATCCCAGGTACGAAGCACTTCGGTTCGCAGGGCGACGCGCGCAGGCAAGAGCACTTCGAGCTGCTGCTTCACTTCTGAAACGGGCATGTAGCTGTCGGTGCGCCCCGGAAAACCATAAATCATCGTAAAATCCCCCTCTTCCACGCCGCTGAGACTAATTTCAAGGGGCTTAACCACGTCCATAGGCACGTTACTTGAGCTGTACGCAGCAGGGCTACCGTCGGGAGCAGTGTACACCCGAAACAGTGAAAAATCGCCGGTGTGGCGCGGCCAAACCCAGTTGTCCGTGTCAGATCCATACTTGCCCACCGCACTAGGTGGAGCACCGACGAGGCGCACGTCAGGGTAGCGACGCGCAGTGGTTAACACAAAGCGATTTCCGGCATAAATGGGCTTGACCGTGAACACCCACGAGGCGTCTGGCTTAGGCTGTGCGCTGCTGACCGCATTCATGGCTTCCTCAACGGTCTTCCCTTGAGCTACCTGCGCTTGTACCGCCAGGGTAACGTCTTCAGTCCGGTGCACGAAGTCTACATACAATCCTGGGTTAGGCTTTTCCTCAGCAAAGGAAGCCGCCCAAAATCCGTGCTCCAGCAAATTGTCTTCAATACTCGAATGGGACTGAATCGCATCAAATCCGCAATGGTGGTTGGTAAGAACCAAACCCTTCGACGAAATCACCTCGCCGGTGCAGAACCCGCCAAAATGAACAACCGACTCGTTTAGGCCACCGCCGCTGGCGGAATAGACGTCTTCCACCTTCATCACCATGCCTTTGGCCTTCATGTCCGCTTTTCGGCTACCTAATTCGTGGGGAAACCACATTCCCTGCCCTGCAGCAGCCAGCGGCGCCAGCGCGAGGGCCGCAATCCATACGTACTTCATGAGTCTAAGATAGCCACGGGTTAAATGAAAAAACCCGCCACTGGGGCGGGTTCCACACGAAGTTATCCACCAATCAGGTAAGCAAACCGCCGTCCACCTGAAGCACTTGACCGCTGATGTAGGCCGACAATTCGCTTGCAAAAAACACGCACGCGTTCGCCACATCCGCAGGCTGACCTCCGCGCTTCAACGGAATAGCGTCACGCCATGCTTGAACCACTTTCTCGTCGAGTACACCCGTCATTTCAGTTTCAATAAAGCCCGGAGCAATGGCGTTGCAGCGCACCCCGCGCGAGCCAAGCTCAAGCGCTACTGACTTCGTAAAGCCGATAATGCCCGCCTTAGACGCCGCGTAATTCGATTGGCCCGCGTTGCCTTTGATGCCTACAATACTCGAAATATTGATAATGCTACCTGAACGCTGCTTGAGAAAGTAGCGCTGTACGTGCTTGGTGGTGTTAAACACCGACTTGAGGTTGGTAGAAATCACCTGATCAAAGTCCTCTTCTGACATGCGGAGCAACAAGGTGTCTCGGGTGATTCCTGCATTGTTAACGACCACGTCAATTTGGCCAAATCGTGCTACGACATCTTCGATGAGCTTTTCAGCTTGTTCGCCGCTTGAGGCATCACTACGGAAGCCAGCCGCCTCGCCGTATTGGCCAAGCTCTGCTTCAAGCGCCTGACCCCGCTCCACGCTGCTCAGGTAGGTGAACGCCACCTTGGCGCCTTCTTGTACAAAACGTTCTGCGATGGCCTTGCCAATTCCTTTTGATGCGCCCGTAATCAGGGCGACTTTGCCGTCAAGTAGTCCCATAGTTGTTAAATTTCGTGACCAAGGTACGTTCGGCGAGCCACGCCGCACACAATCCTATCGCCCAGCCCGCAACGACGTCTTCCACCCAATGGTAGTGGAGCGCCAAGCGACTTATTCCAACGCCCACTCCGATAACCAAATAGAGCCACGACCACGCAGGCTTTCGGTAGGCTAAAAAGAGTGCGAAAAATGCACCGGTCGCGCTGTGACCCGAGGGAAAGCTCTTGTAGTACGCGGGATCCAAGAGCATTGAATGCTTGATTCCTTCCACCACACCGTAAGGCCTAGCCACTTCGGACCAAACAAGGTTCTTGCCGAGCTGCGGCATCAGTGCCGCCAAGGCAAATCCGACTAGGAACACAGTCCATTCCTGGCGCGAAGTCCGCCTTAACGCCAACCAAAGCACGATGACCAGCGCAAATCCGCCATCTCCAAGCGCAGTAAAACCGTGCATCACGCCAAACCACGGAATTTGGTCCAAGGCGCGATGAAACGCATGGCTACCTATCACAATGCATGATGAAGCCAACACCAATGCCGCCAAACCAAAAAGGAGCAGTGCGCGAACTAGGATCCGATCGTGCGAAGCAGGGTCGTAATCTGGCTTTGCCAAAGCGACTTCATTTCAGATTCTTCATCGGGCTCCACATAGTCGGTGACCGTCAACAGCCCGTCGCCGGTAAGGTCATCAATATCAATGCGGAATTCAAACGAAAAACGATTGGCGCTTTCGTCGTTTTCCCACTTGTACTGAATAAAATAGTTGGTCTTCTTGCGGACAACCGTGGCCACTTCTTCTGTTTCTCCCCAAAAAAATCGGTATGTATCGCCGCGCGAGTTAACGTCGTCGCAGAACCATTCCGACAAACCACTCGGCGTACTCAAAAATGAGTACAGCATCGCCGCAGAGCAACGCACTGGAAACTCGATAGTTAAGGGAACACGTTCAGACATGGTTCAGTTCAAGGGTTGGTAGTGCAATATAATGGAATGGTTGCCATACACAAGAAAATTATGTGCCACTATTTGCACAAACTGCTTTCGTACACTTGGAGATTCTAGTACACACGTGTATTGGTTTGGTCGGACTTCTACCCTATTTTTGCCGCCCATTCCGGCGAGGTAGCTCAGATGGTTAGAGCGCAGGATTCATAACCCTGAGGTCGGGGGTTCGATTCCCCCCTTCGCTACTCCGGAACCCCAACCCAGGCCAAAAAGCCTGGGTTTTTTTATTTTTTCTTTTGGCCGCGCGTAATAGGCTTCTTGTGCTTCAGTGCCTTTTTCATCTTCAGCTTTTGACCGCCTCCGTAATTGTACGTCTTCTTGTTTTTGTCTTTCTTCTCGTGAAAGGCAGCGTCGAATTCTTCGGACATTGTTACTTGCGATTAATGGATTTGGAGGGTGATACAGGACTAAACCCATAGGGTAATGCACTGAGATTGTATTCCGTTGCCATCAAAATGACTACGTCGAATTCCGTCCATCGACTGCTTGATTCACTAGCAATGAGGGGGCGTTTATCTTCGTTCTGCTTGACAACAGATTTGTTATAAAACCAAAACTCCCAATTGTCAGAGAGCAGATCGAGTGCGCCTGTCTTTATGAGCGTGTAGCCAAAACTATCTGAAATTAGAAGTAGCTTGGGCTTAGTAACCCACGGACGATCAGCCTTTAAAATAGGATAAAACTGCTTTTGGGTCGCTGGTGGAATGACTAAATCAGAGCGTTCGGCAAGATCTGCATCGTCCTTAAGCCGAAGGCGATCGTCCCAAACGCCCCCATCAATAAAGAACCCCTGAGGTTGCGATCCAAGAGCTTTTGCTAGTGCAGAGTCCAGTGTCGGCATACTCAGAAAAACCCCATTTTGGTTCCAGTGCAGGCCCGTGTTCGCGAATACCGGACCTTCTATCAATGCCTTTTTCTCCTGAAGTCTCGCCATTAGGTCTACAACGGGCACACTCCGGACACGCGCTACAAAGTTCAAATAGTCTCCGTCGCGCAGCTCTATTGACTTCAAAGACGCTGGCAGAAACTGGGGCAACATGCGCACTTTGTTCGGAGCAATAACTACAATTAATGGAATACCCTCGGCCGCAAGTATGGATGAGATACCATGAAGGCGTTGATCAAGTCGGCCAAAGAATGAAGGTTCACGACGTTTCAAGCCAGCAAAAACCTCAAAATGATTGTAGGCATATAGCTGATTACCTGTTCCAAAAACGACGTAGTTCGTCGAACGATCAAAAAGCCAATACACAACCTGGTTATTGGCGCGAATCAAATCTGATCGAAAAGGATGGTTTTGTTCTACCCACTGGGTTAATTGGGACTGCCACACGCCGTTCCGAACCGAATCCAACTCCCAATCAGGTCGTTTTGGAGACCACTCCACGCCTCCAAGCGGACGGCTGGTCCAACCTAGCACATAGGCCAGGATCGGCAACCACAGGAATGCAACTATTAGGAATACGGACGCTCTTTTCACGTTAAAACTGAAAGTAAATGAAGGGATTGTAATCCCCACTTACAATGCGCGCCGTAGAGGCACCGACCAACAACAGCCCGATAACGGAATAACCAAGTGCTGCGCGCGAGGTCAATCCTTGCGTCCAAAAATCGGCCTCAGCCTTCTGCCATCTAGGCCGAAATGCCCAAAAGGAAGCTACCGCCGCAACGGCTAAACTCACGTAAACCTGGGCTTGATGATTCAACGAGCCGTCTAATTGCGTCATTGAACGGATCCAATGCCAAGCTTGAGTCAAGGATTCCGCACGAAAAAGTACCCATCCAAAAATCACCCTAAAAAAGGTCCAAAGCACACCCATTGACGCCGGAATTCCAGGAAAACCAAGATTGCGTTGAACTCGCTCTAGCACTAACCAAAACCCATGGTATGCACCCCAAAAAACAAAGGTCCATGCAGCTCCGTGCCATAGGCCAGATAGAATAAAAACCAGAGAGAGGTTGACGTAAAGCCTTGCGTTTCCATTACGGCTACCGCCAAGAGGGAAATATAAGTAGTCGCGCATCCAAGAGCTCAACGAGATGTGCCAACGGCGCCAAAACTCCGTAATACTCTTAGATAAATAAGGGAAACTGAAGTTCTCGTTGAAGCGGAACCCCATCATTCGACCGAGACCAATGGCCATGTCGGAATACCCTGAAAAATCAAAATATATCTGAAAACTATAGGCTAGAATTCCAATCCAAGCGGCTGACCCAGTAACGGCTTCTTGTGCAAACAGCGGATCAGCAATTGACCCTAAGTTGTTAGCTATGAGTACTTTTTTACTAAGCCCAAGAGCAAACCTACCGAAACCAAGCACACGGTCGTCCACGTTAATACATCTTGAACGAATTTGATCTGCGATGTCGTGGTACCGTACGATTGGACCCGCGATGAGTTGAGGAAACAGCAGGACAAAGAGACCGTATTCCAAAAAGTTGCTCAGCGGCTCTTTAACCCTTCTGTAGACATCAACTAAGTAGGAGATTTTTTGAAAAGTGAAAAAGCTAATTCCGATCGGAAGGACTACAGAAGCCCATGAAGGCAATTCCGCGTCAGGAAGCCCCATCAGAACGAAGATGTTCTGTACAACAAACCCGACATATTTGTAGTAAAAAAGAAGGGCGAGATTCAGTGATACCCCTATGGTCAGCCAAAGCAACCCGCGCTCTGTTAACACCTTCCTAGCGATAAAGAAATCGATCGCCATGGAACCTAAAAGCACCACAACCATCTGACCTCCTCCCCAGGCATAAAACACTACCGACGCTAATAGTGCCCAGAAATTTCGAAAACGCTCAGGCGCAACCCAATAAAGCGATAAAAAAATCGGCAGAAAGGCAAATAAAAAAATACTGCTGCTAAAAACCACACTGCAAGTTAGGGCGCCTCCCTCCCTTGTTACCGTCGGCCTCTCGAAGTTCCAGCCCCCCGGTAACCAGGCCCTGGCTGATGAAAATCCTTCGGCCGAGGGCCCTGCGTTGGCGCCGTTGGGCCTCCATCGCTGTCCTTGACCGCTTCGAGGAGCTGCTCCACTTCTGACGGAGTGAGTTCACGCCAATGACCCAGGCCCAACCCACTGTCGGTCAGGTGCATAATGCGTTTTCGCTCAAGAATAGCCACCTCGTGTCCGACATATTCGGCCATGCGGCGAATCTGCCGATTAAGCCCTTGTACCAGTATGATTTTATAGGAGCGCGGACCAATGCGTTCTATGGCACACGGCAACGTGCGCGTGCCCAGCATCGGAACGCCCTTTGCCATCGTTGCTAACTCCTGATCGCTAATCGGTCGGCGAACCTGAACCCAATATTCCTTAGGGTGGGCATTGCCTGCCCTAAGTATTTTATTGACGGAATCTCCGTCGTTGGTCAATAGCAAAAGCCCGCGCGAGTCTTTGTCCAACCTTCCGACCGTAAAAATCCGCTCCGGATAACCAATAAAATCAACCACGTTGCCGCGAATGCTCTGATCTGTCGTCGAGGTGATTCCCTCTGGCTTATTCAGCAGCAAGTAAACGGCTCTCGGCTTTTCTTCAGCGCGCACTTTTCGTCCGTTCAGCGAGACTTCATCACCGGGCTTCACGAGGTCACCCAGCACCGCAGGACGACCGTTTAGGCGCACCTGCCCTGCTTCGATGGCCCTATCGGCCTCGCGGCGACTGCACAGCCCGTGGCTGCTCAGAAATTTATTGAGGCGAATACCGGTTTCCACGTGATTGCGAAAGTACTCGCAGCCCGATCAAAACGCAACGCGCCCGGCATTTCGGCCGGGCGCGCAATCTGGAAGCTAGGTTTATTGGATGGTAATTCGGTTTACCGTAGCGCCTGAAGAAGCAGGCTCCATTGGGCGCACTCGCGGAGTAGCCGGCGCAAAACTTGGTGTTTTCTTTCGCACAATATTGAAGCCCACCGAGGTGCCGATGCGCCAAGAGTCACCACGACCTGGGGTGACCAGGAACAAATTGACCGGGAAGTTCATTTTACCTGACTTAAAGGTCTTTCCGAAGCCCACTACCAGGCCAGTTGAAATCGCTACATCGCCACGAGAATCTAAGCGGGTGATCACATCCTTACCAGTTGGATTGTAGTTGCTTGATCCGCGTAGGATGAAGTTACCTCCCTCGAGGTAGCCTTCACCGGTCACAGTAGTCGTGAAGTTGGGGCCGATGGCAAACTCCCAGCCTGTTCGGCTATTGCGCATGCCCATTAGCACGTTTGCGCTGGGAATTACTCGGCCGTACTCAAGACCGGCAATGAGCGGAATAAACTCAAAAAGCGCTTGAAAGTTGCCGCTATTGACAAAGACTTGCTCAAACTGGTAGCCAAACGAGGTCAGCGCTGGAAGGCTGTATCCAAAACCACCAACTTTTGGATCGGCCATGAGGATGCTGGCACTTGGTCCTGCTACCGCGGTTACCCCAATGCGAGGTCCGTTATTGTTGATGACGGACGTTTCTGGGTTGTTGAGGGCACTTTCGTATTCCTCACTGATGGTAAGCTTTTTAATGAGGTTTTCGTCATTCCCAACAGCCAGTAGGTCTTTAATTGCGACCTCCATCATGGTCAAGTTCTGCTGTGGAATGTTCAGGTAAATCCGACTGGCAGATTCGGAAAAGCTACCCTTGGCCACATCATATAAGCGCACAGTTACGGCAACTCGATCTCCAAGCAAATCGTAGGAGCCCGTTAGTAAATAGTCGCATTTTAGGCGCTTGCCAATGTCCTCAAGGCAAATTTTTGAGTAGCAGCCCTTTAAATCAACTTTGTCGCGCTTCGAAATGTATTCAATATCGTATTTGTCTACAATTTCGTATTTGTTGATACGAATCAACTCGATCGTAGCCTTGTCAATAAGCTGCTGAGCATCAACAGTGTAGTTGCGCACATCAAAATCCAGAACCGCTAGGGTTTTCTTGGGCTCAGATTGTGCAAACAAAGCTGCAGTTGCAGCCACAGTAAAACCAAAGGCGTAAAACAGTTTTCTCATAATTCCTTGTTTAATTGAGGATAGCAACAAAGTACATCTATTTTTAAATTCAGTCCATAGGCGATTACTGCACGACGCTGAGCTGATTTCTGCACAATCTGCCAAAATCAAGCAATTCCGAGCGCAAGCTTTTGGGCATTGACGCCAGAACCCATGCCAATTGCACGCTGCTTTAGAGGCGTTCCTCGAGGAGCAGCAGCTTCAAAAACCATTGGTACTTCGCGGATTTGGAGCGGATTGACCTGCGATGACCGGATCGTGGTCTCAACTTATTCACGATGTCGGTAACTTAATCCTCGGCGCTCGAGGAAGACCATTCGCCAACGGGCAGTCGACAACGTTTACCGCAAGCCGATCGAGCAAATGCCTCTTTCGGTGTACTTCGCTCAACTTGAGCGAGACGAAGCCTCCTCTGAGCGGTTTTCGCCGTTAATCTGCGCTCTAAAGCGCCTAAAGTCGTCCAATTTCAGGCTAAAAAAGCGTTGAGCTGAGTTCAAAAAACGCTACGGTTTTCCTCTTTAGCGCACGGAAGCAAAGACTTTTTTCAGGAGATCCGTGGTTCGTTTTAGCGGATCCTGACGAATTAAATCTTCTTCCCGAGCAATTTCGCGAAAAAGGGCATCGGTCGCTTTCTGATTGACGTAGGTAACCAAGTCGGTTTGGATGTCTTCGCTTCGACCCAACAACCGTTTGTTTTGGTTGATGGCTTTGGCCACGGGCTCCCAGTACTTCGCAATTTCTACCTCATCGAGCGCAGATTGCACGGCCGGACGAAAGGCCTGCTGCAGCGAGGTTTCGGTTTCGGTGCGCAGGTAGCGCGTAGCGGAACCTGATCCCCCACGAAGAATGCCCATGGCGTCGCGAACCGACATTTCCACTACGGCCTGTTTGAATATGGGGAACGACTTGGCTGCTGCCCGCTCGGCACCCTCGTTGAGTTTGACCTTGAGCTCGTCCAATTGTGGTTTCAAGGCGGCTCGCAGTAACGGATTCGACTGAATCTTGGCCTCAAGATCGGCTACCTCGGGCGGCAGGGCCAGTCGGTACACCTCGGACTTTAGAAATCCGCCAGCGGCACCCAGACCGTCCGCTCCGGACTTAACTCCTTGAACCAATGCCTCTTTCAGCCCTTCCGCCACTTCGGCCTCGGTGAGGGTCGTCGCGCTTTTGGGCAAAAGACCGGCTGCTGCCTTGGTCAGGTTGGACGGGATGTTAACTTGAGCCTGGCACGAAAGGGCCAGGGCTAACGCGGGAAGTATGAGTAGGTTTCGCATGGTTTGGCCGGTGCAATCCCTGTGCCGAATACTCAGTACGTAAACAGCGGGCGGTGGGCCATCATAGCCTTGACCTTCTCGCCAACTTGGCGCTGAACCCTTTCGTTGTCGGGCTGGCGCAGAACCTCATCGATCAGCGCTACCACCGATTCCATGTCAGACTCGTTGAGGCCGCGCGTCGTAAGTGCAGGGGTTCCAAAGCGAATTCCGCTCGTGATGAACGGTGATTTGTCGTCAAACGGAACCATGTTCTTGTTCGCGGTAATATGGGCGGCAACAAGGGCGTTTTCGGCCTGCTTACCGGTTACATTCTTGCTGCGCAAGTCGACGAGCATGAGGTGGTTGTCGGTTCCGCCGCTGACGATGTCGTAGCCTCGGTCCACCAGAGCCTTAGCCATGGCTTGAGCGTTTTTGCGCACTTGTACGATGTAGTTGAAGTACTCGTCCGAAAGGGCCTCACCGTAGGCAACGGCTTTTCCAGCAATTACGTGCTCGAGCGGTCCACCTTGGATTCCGGGGAATACCGCCATGTCGAGTACGTGCGACATCATGCGAAGTTCCCCTTTGGGCGTAGTCAAGCCCCAGGGATTTTCAAAGTCTTGACCCATCATAATCATGCCGCCGCGAGGGCCACGCAGGGTTTTATGGGTGGTCGTCGTCACAAAGTGGCAGTGCGGCATGGGGTCGTTGAGCAGTCCGCGCGCAACCAGCCCCGACGGATGGCTGATGTCGGCGAGCAGGAGTGCGCCTACTTCGTCGGCAATGCTGCGGAATTCCGCGTAGTCAATGTCACGGCTGTACGCGCTGGCTCCACAAATGATCATTTTGGGCTTCTCGCGCACGGCGATTTCGCGAATGCTAGCGTAGTTCAGTTGACCGGTTTCGCGCTCCAAGCCATAAAAAGTAGCACGGTAGGTTTGGCCACTGAAGTTGACCGGTGAACCATGGGTAAGGTGGCCGCCGTGGCTCAAGTCAAACCCGAGAATCGTGTCGCCCGGTTTTAGGCACGCGAGGTAGACGGCCGCATTGGCTTGTGAACCGCTGTGGGGCTGTACGTTGACGTACTCCGCGTCGAAGAGTTCGGCAGCACGGTTGCGTGCAAGGTCTTCAACTTGGTCTACAATTTGGCATCCACCGTAGTAGCGCTTACCTGGATAGCCCTCGGCGTACTTGTTGGTCAGCACCGATCCAACGGCTTCCATGACCGCTGGAGATGTGAAATTTTCTGATGCAATTAGTTCAATGCCTTCAACTTGGCGTTGATGCTCGGCATTAATCAGGTCAAAGAGGGCGGAATCGCGGTTCATAGCGTGTAACTTGGAGGTAAAAATACGGCCATGTCAAGCTTTATCCCTGTTTCGGACCAATCAGATTTCAGCTTTTCTAACCTGCCTTGGGGCGCTGCTCGTTGGGCTGATTCACGCGTGCACCTTGTTACGCGAATTGGAGACACGGTCATAAGCTTAAAGGAACTGCGGGGCTGCGGTTGGCTGCATGAATTCCCCGAACTCGACAACGAAACATTTAATGCGTTTATAGACCGGGGTCGATCGGCGTGGTCGGCCGTGCGCACTGAACTTGAGCACTTGTACCGAAGCGGTTCGAGCTGGGAACACGACGCTCGGCGGGTGAACTGTGAGGTTTCGGCTTCACAGGCTGACATGGTTCTACCGATACACATTGGCGATTATACGGATTTTTATGCGTCACGGCAGCACGCCACCAATGTAGGTATGATGTTTCGAGATCCGGCTAACGCACTACTTCCCAACTGGTTGCACTTGCCGGTGGGCTACCACGGCCGGGCCTCCACCGTCGCGGTGAGCGGAACCGACGTCGTTCGCCCCAACGGTCAACGCAAGGGTCCAAACGACCCCGAACCC
>JACCED010549426.1_pt1 | contig 11707 bp, 6 predicted proteins | sample 7455021 | NCBI WGS metagenome assembly JACCED01 (sample SAMN15323456, study PRJNA562643) | freshwater metagenome | isolation source: river surface water | place: USA:Blue River Watershed | collected 2017-08-19
TGAAATTGATCTAAATAGACCACGATCAATTGATGATTGATTGAAAATAATTGAGTCATCCTGGTTATGTCCTGAATAACAACCAATCATTACTACCGCATTCTCACCACATGGTAATATATCTGTGTGTACATATTTTGCTATCTTGGTATTTACTAGCGGTTTTTGTGTGTGATACAAGATATACGAAATATCTAGTCTGTCACGATAATTTGATGAATAAATAGACATCGCCTGACGACCTTGGGCGTATTGGAAAATGTTTCTTGGACCTTGATTATGGTTAGCAAATGGAATATTACCAGCAATGATACCAATAACAACAGTAGGATGGAATTCACAATGAGTATATCTGATAATCATTGAATTATCATAACGATTGACAATTGGTTCATGTTTGTTTTCAAAAGTATTTTTTTCTCTAGATTTCATTTGTAAAACTTTATCTTTGTATTCAGCAACCAATGCATAATATTGTTCTTCCATATCAATAAAATCAATTGATTCGGGATATTTCATAATTAAAGAGTCAAATTTATTGTAACCTTTTAATTCAGGACTTGTCATGATGTCATCAATCATTACATCTGTTAAAACAACTTTATTATCTTTTACAGTTAAAACAGGTCTGAATAAACGACCAGAATCAGTGTAAATCTTTATTTCACCTTTGGGAATATCATATACTATTCCATTGGTTCTTAGAATAATCCCATTCTGTTTTAACATTCTCAATTCCTTATACAATTCATTTGGTCTTTCTGACATACCAATCCATTCACCATTCAAAAATATTTTAGTCATGTCAACTAGTTGTAATGCTGAATGGTAATTTAAATGTGTAAAATTGTGATTCTCTTTTAGCATTTCGTAAATTAATATTGCCTGATCATTTGAACCTATAGTTATCGATCCAATCAAGCTTAAGTGCTTTACGAGCCCTATGTTCGAGTGTTCTGGTGATTCAACTGGACATAAGAAGCCTACTTGGCTTGGATGATAGTGTCTTGGACCAGTTAATTTGCTAGTAGAAGCATCACCAGAAGGAGCATCAACTCTGCGTAAAAATGATAATGATTGTAAGAAAGTCAGACGAGGATACATTTGTGCGACACCCTTTTTTTTACCCCAATTACCAGTCATCATAGCACCCTTGATACCTTGTTCAATACTAGTAGGTTTAATTTGATTGATAATATTAAGTGGATTTTCATGATTAGATCCTGATCTCTTTTTAAAGAATTTGTTACAATCATTTAACATTTTCTTGTAATGTTGTTTGAAAAGATCAAAAATTAAATCACCAGGCATATCAATACGTTTGTTAACAAATGAATCTCTGTCATCAGGTTCAGTTCTTCCTAAATAACAATTGAGTAAACGATTAATCATAAGACCCAAATAATAAGCTTTTGTCTTTAAAACATCCGCATGGTGATCATTATTAATATGCGGCATAAAAGCATTTCTTAAAAGTGATTCCAAATGTTCTTTCTTTTCTTCATATTGTAATTTTTTATCCTTATCGGTATATTTTTTAACGACTCTTAACTTATTTGTCAAACTACCATAAGCATCTTCTTTAGTTAGAATAGATTTTTTATTTTCTTTTTTGGATAAATCAATTGAGATTTTAAGTAAATTAAGCATATCAATATCATTATCATTGTAAATTATATATTTGATAATTTCTTTATCGGTTTCAAGTCCAAGTGCTCTCATTAATACGAACACAGATACCTCATTTAATATAGGTACTTTAATCATAATATTATAATTCTTTTCTAATCTGACCTCAATACCTTGCATCATAATGTTAGGATTTGATGATCTCGAATTTACTTTAACTGAATAATTTATAACACCTGCATCTTTTTTAATAAATACAAGTGGTTTATTTTCAACCATACGCTCGATTGATAAAACAATCTTTTCAGAACCTCCAACAATAAAATAACCACCTGGATCATATTCACAATCACGTTTTGTGTAATCATTATTAAGTGTGAGTGAACAATATTTAGATCTTACCATACAAGGTAATGATACAATTGTTTCTCTTTCAACAGGTGAACCAATTACTTTAACACTTGTAACTTCCTTTTTATTCAAATCATAAATTTCTTGGACTTGTACAATTTTACCTAGAATTTTTAATGAATAAGTAGCATTTCTATCTCGTGCATCCATTGGATACATAAGAGAATCTCCATTATCATTAAGAGGAGGTCTTACAAATATATTTTCAAATTTGAATCTGTAACGATAAATTAAATCGTTAACACGGTTTTCTTCAAATGTATTGTCATTGGTTTGTAAATAATTAATTACTTGATTTATTAGGTCATTATATGAATTGTGTAAATGATCGTATAGTATATATTTCTTACTAAATCGAGCATCCATCAATTCAAATATTTTATTATTTGATAGTTCAGAATCATCTGGCTCTATGGTTTGCATACGAATAATATATATATTAGTCTAACATTTAAATTAAAATCAATTTTTTTTATTATATAATAAAAAGAATTATTCATTATATATAATATACTATTCTTTATATACTATTATATATACTATTCTTTATATAGTATTTATTATAAAAATATACCTAAAATTACCTTAAAATAAGGAATTTATGAGACAATTGGATTTTCCTCAGTTTGTTCTGATTTATCGGTTGGTTCAGATTTATCAGTTGGTTCTGATTGTTGAGTTTGTTCTGTTTGTTCAGTTTGATCGGTTTGTTCCATAGATCCAGTTTCATTGTCACTAAATATTTGGTTCATTTTTTTAAAGAGTTGAACTAATTTTTCTGATTCTTCAATTGTATTAATTTTTTTATTTTCAACATAACTTGATTCGATAGTTGATTGTTCATCTTTAATAATACTATGAAGTTTTTCAAAGATTTTTTTATCTTCTTCATTCACAACTTTATTTTCATTTACTAATTCTGATTCAGTTTCTTCAATAATTACTTTTTGATTAGGTTTAATATCTTTTTCCTTTTTAATTTCTTTAATTACATAGTCAGACATTTCGGATGCAGAACCATCACTTTTACCACTAGTAAATTCTTGAATAGCTTTTTTAAGATTAGTTCCTAATTCTTTATTTCCACCAGCTAAAGCACCCATCATGTGTTCATTAAATTTAAGTTTTGTTTTACTTTCAATATCAGTATACACTTTGTTTATTTTTTTAGAAATTACACTATGAACAGGATTTAATCCAATAAACATAATATTAATTACTGAATATAACATTTTCCAAATAAATTTAATGGTTTTGTTTTCATCATATTTATTTAAAAATGATATAGTTTCATTATCATATTTATCTATCAAAATAACAGTTCCTAATGTTATTGTACTAAATAGTGTTAAAATAACTGCTGGGGTTATAGTATAATATAATAATGTAACTAACATAAAGTATAATACAGATAAACCAATTTTAGATTTAATAGTTTGTTTCTTTTTACCATTTTTATTCTTCAATGTTACTTTTTGATTGCAACCATTAAATAATATTTTATATATATAAGAAAATATACTTATACTTACAAAAAGTTTTAAATAACTATATCCAATTATTAGATAATCGATCATATATATAATACAAATATATAATCTATTTGTTTAATCAATTTTAATTTGATTATTATATTATAAAAAACTTTCTTATATATATATATTAAATAGACAATGAAATTAGAATCCATTTTTAATAAAAATAATTCAAAAAAGGATAATCGTGATAATGATAATAATTCTTTAATAAAAATAAAGCAAAAAACAACAAAAAAACAATCAAAAAGGAAATCAGAATCATCAACAACACAAGAATTTGAAAAATTTAAAAAAAATTCAAAAGAAAAAAAATATGTTAGTAATACTACAGATTCATCAGATAATGAAGATTCATCAGATGAATCTGATAAAATCAAAGTAAAAGTACATAATAGAGATGATTCTGAATCATTTGGTAAATATTTTAGTTCATTTACTAATAAAATAGATGAAAAATTTAAAAAATATATTGGATATGGGGAAGAAGAATCTAGTGGTGAAATTTGTTCAGATATGAGTGATTGTTCTGATGATTCTGAAAGTTCTGATAGTTCAGAAACATCAGTTTATACTGATTGTTCAGATTCCGATTCTGAATCTAACTGTGATAAAAAGAATATTATCCAAAAAATATTTTGTACAATTAAATTAATTATATCTGAATTATTCAAATTACTTGTTTTTATTTTTGGATATGTTAAAGAATTATTTTTCTTTGTTTTATATTTAATTAATCAATTAATAATTTGGATTAAAAAAATGCTTGGTCACCATTGTGATTCTACAACTTCATCAACCAAATGTAAATCATCTAGTTCATCAAAATCATCTAAACCAACTTATCCAACTACAAAATCTTCTGGTTCTAACCAATACACCAATACAATAACTAGCTTTTCTAATTGTAATACTAATGTATATACATCTATAAAATCATTGTGTAGTTGTATTGTTAATACCATTGGGTGTATTTCTACTTGTGAAAAAGAATGTAAGAAAAAATGTAAAAAATCAAGTTCTTCATCTTCTAGTTCATCAAGTTCATCATCTTCTAGTTCATCAAGTTCATCCAAACCTAAAAAGTGTCCAAAATTCTCATCTATTTCTGATTGGTCTGGATCATCTTCAAGTTCTTCTTCAAGTTCATCAAGTTCATCAAGTTCATCATTTTCATCAATTAAAAAGGCCAAGAAAAATAAGAAAAAACAGAAAAAAGTAATAAAACCGTATTCAACAGGTACATTTAATAATGTGAATGATATGGATTTGATGAGAGAACTAAGCTACATTAAAACAAATAATAAATCAAATTCAAATAAATCAATATTTATAAAACCAAAACCAGTAATTAATAAAAATAAAAAAATAAATAAAAAAAATAAAATGAATAAATTAAATAAAAAATTAAATAAAAAAAATAATTTTATTAAAAAAGAAAAATTAATAAATAAAAATGAAAATAACGAAAGTTCAAGTGATCAACATGGAAATACATCAATATTAAATGAAATATTCATGGTTGCAAATAAACCAAGAAATTTGTTAAATTAAGTTAAATCATTTCAAACAAAAAACTCCCATAAAATTTCTTTGTTATCAGGATTAATTTCTTTAATATATTTGTTAATTAGACCAAAATGATCAGTATCAACAAAACTGTTATATTGTTTAAATTTGTTATTAGCAGATAGAGGAGAAGGATGAGAAGAAATAACAAATCTATGTGTATCTTTATTTTTTATTAATTTCATTTTATCAAAAGCATTTGATCCCCATAAAACAAAAACAATACCAGGATATTTTTCAGACAAAATAGTAATTAATTGATCTGTAAATTCGAACCAGATATTTTGATGTGAATTAGGTTTAGATTGTTCAACAGATAAACTAGTATTTAACATTAAAACTCCTTGACTAGCCCAAAAATCCAAACACCCATGTGGAGGAATATTAACCACATGATTAAATTTTTTAAGGTTTTTGTAAATATTTGCAAGAGATGGGGGAATAGGAGAATCTTTACTGACAGAAAAAGCTAAACCATGTGCTTGTGGATGCGATATGCCATTTTTATCAGTGTAAACAGAATGATAAGGATCTTGTCCAATTATACATACTTTAATCTCAGAAGGTACACAATAATTTGTGAATGAAAATAAATTTTTGTTTATTGGAAAAATATTTTTATTTTTTTTAACTGCATCATTATATAATTCTTCAGTTATTTCAAATATATCTTTTTCAATTAAATTAAATATTTCTTCCCAATTTTTATTTACTAATTCAATAAATTTTTTCTCAGACATTTATTTGTTTATTTGTAAATTAATTATTATATTATTATATTAATTAATATTATCAACTTTTTTATTTTGACAATATTAAAAATTTTTTTATTCAAAATTATGATAATTTAATATAATTTTAAATCGTTTAAAATAAAAATTGATTTTGATTTAAAATTATATTAATATATAATATAAGAATGGCAAGTATATCGTTTAAAAGTGGAAAAAAAGAAAAAATGAATTTAAGAGAAAATATAGGTATAGATAATAAAAAGTCAAATAATAAATTGAGAGAAACAAAATTAGGCCCAGGAATAGTAAGAAAATCTAAAAAAGCAGAAGAACTTGATGGAATTGATAACTCGGATAACTCAGATAATTCAGATTATTCAGATTATTCAGATGATTCAGATGATTTTGACCAATTAGATTCAGATAATGAATCAGATATGTCAGATGAGTCAGATGAGTCAGATAAAATAAATAAAAGTTTAGGATCAAAAAGAAATAATAAAAAGACAAAGAAGATTTTAAAGAAATTTGATAAAAATTTAGATATAGATATAGATTTGGATTTAGATATAGATGAATTAGATGATTTGGAAAATTTAGAAGATATAGAAGAGGATTTAGAAGAAGATTTAGAAAATTCGGATTCGGAATCAGAATATGGATCAGAAAAAAAAGAATTAGAATTTGATTTTACGGGAATAGATATAGAAGATTTTGATAAATACAATGATTTAGTAGATTTAATATACGATAATGTCAAAGAAAAGAAGAACACAAAGAAAAAATTATTTTGTGAAAGTTGTCAAGATGACGACATTGTGGAAGATACATCACATGGAATAATTGTGTGTAAAAAATGTGGTCAAGTATTATCAAATTTACTTGATTCAAATCCAGAATGGACTCAATATAATGATGATAACAAGAAGGATATGAATAGATGTTCCCATCCGATATCACCATTATTACCTCAGTCATCAACAGCAACAACAATATCAGGAGCGTGTTCATCACGTTTAAAGATATTACATAAATGGAGTGCCATGCCATATAAAGAAAGAAGTTTAAACGATGTATTTAAAATAATACAAGCCAAATGCCATGAAGGGAATATATTAAAATGCATTGAAGATGATGCAAAAATTATGTATAAAAATATATCAGACTGTAAACATCTAACAGGAAAACAAAAAGGGAAACCAATAATAATAAGAGGTAAAAATCGTATAAGTGTGATAGCAGGATGTATATTACACGCATGTAGAAAAAAGAATAAAACGAGATCACCAAAAGAAATAGCAGAATTATTTGGTCTCAAATATACAGAAATAACAAAAGGATGTAAAATATTTCAAAAATTAGCTAAATTAAAACAAATAGATTTGAAAATAAACTTTACCAAACCAGAACATTTCATAACAAGATTTTGTGAAGAACTAAAAATTAAAAATGATTATACATTACAAGCTATTCAAATATCAAATAACGTACAAAAGTTACAAATAGCTTCAGTACATACACCTTTAAGTTTAGCAACAGGATCAATATATTTAATGATATACTTAAATAATTTAAATATTCAAAAGAAAACTATAGCAGAAAAATTTAATGTAAGTCAAGTAACAATAGCAAAGGCATTTAAAAAATTAGAGCCATTTATAAATATTTTAACAAATAACAAGGTTTGTGACAAATTAAGTGTAGAAATTAAAAAGTATCAAGATAATATAGAAATAGATGAAATACTAAAACCCAAATTTTTAAGATTTAATATTGATATAGAAAAGACAATAAATAAAACAAATGAAAATATTTATGGAATTTTACAACTTAATTCAAATGGTGATTATATAATTAACGAAAAATTAATAGTTGAACATAATATCGAAAATGATAGTAAAAATAAACAATTAGATAACCAATTTTATATGATAAATGCATTACATTCTGATCTAAAATATGAATTAGTAAATGATTTCAATAGTAAAATATATAAAAAAAATAAATTATACTCTAGATCTTTTTAATAATATTTTATAATAAATAATTAATTGTAATAAATAATTAATTGTAATAAATTAATTGTAATAAATTAATTGTAAAAATTTGACAGTTTTATATATTAAACATTTTTTTATAAGATAATTATATAGTTTTAAAAGAAACAATATAAATGGAATATTTAAAAAATAATATATGTAAGTTTAAACCATTAACCAATATTGATTTTTCAAAAAAAAAAAATATTATAAGTTTAAGTTTTTTTAAAATGTACAATGGTGGATATAAAAATTTTTCTTTATACATAAATGGTTTTAAAAAATTACACAAAATTGTGTTAGCAGCTCCATTAAACTATACAATAAGATTATTTATTGATGAAACAATTTATTCAGATAAAAATTTATTTGTTCAAATAAGTAATTTAGAAAGGGTTGAAATAATTTTGTATTCATCAGAAAAATACAAACAAATATCAGATCAAAAATATCATATTGGATTATTTGGGACATTAATTAGGTTCTTTCCACTATTTGATTTTCAAAATAATGATGCCAATATAGTTATGATAATGGATATGGATGATATTGAACATTTTTATTTTAATCAAGAATTAATAAAAAAATTAGATAATTCGATTAATAAGATTGAAATAATAAAATCAGGGAATATAACAAAAAATGTTTTATACAAATTAGATATGTTTAAAAACCATATAGTTAATCCTTATGTGATTGCACCAAAATACATAGGTTTTAAAAGAATAAATAAAATAGTAATAGAAGATTTTTTTGAAGAATTATCAAAAGATAATAAGAAGATATTTACACTTTATGAGGATAAAATTAAGGTAAATAAAAAAATGACACTAAATAATATGCCATTTATTTATGGAGTTGATGAATATTTTTTAAATATTAATTTAACGAATTATTTGATAGAAAATAAAATACCATTTGGAGTTTACTTTAATTGGGAAATAAATGGAAGTACATATAATTATTTAAAAAATAAAAATATAAGTGATGAGAAAAAAAAATTAATTGGATTAGTTTTAGATTATATATTAAATAAATTAAATATAGAATATTCAAAAAATGATAGTATTTATATAAAATATAAAAAAATAGACACAATAATATATTCTGAAAATCCAAAAGATAAGGAGAAAAAAAATATATTACTTTATTATTTTTATAAATTAATGATTTATTTTTATAATAATACTAATTACAGATTTATTTTTGAAAAAGATTTATACAATTTAATAAAAGACTTTAATTTATTTGGATACTATGAGTTTGTTATAATTATATATTATAATTTAGATACAACTACAAAAAATAATTACAAAATAATTAAATATAAAAAATTTTCTGATGAAGAAATAAATAGGTTAAAAATTTTTTCAAAAAAATATGCAAAAATATTTTAATTTATTTTATTTATTATTAAATAAATTATTTGTTTAATTTTTTTTGATTAAAATCAAACATTTCTTTAATTAATTTTTGATTAAAATTTAAAATAAATTTTTTATCTTTATAAATTTTCCAATCGTTAGATATAAATAGATCCACAGGTTTATAGATAGTGAAAAATTCATCGGTTGTACAGAAAGTATATACTCTAGGTTTATTAAGAAAATTATCTCTTGATAATAAATATGCAGAATATGAGAATGTACTATGTGACATAACAATATAGCTTGAATATAATAATAAATAAAAAGAATCTATAAAAGGTATATCTGGTATAAATATATCAGGATCATTTAATAAATTATATTTTTTTAAAATAAAATGTTTAATTGTATCAACAGAGTCAGTTAAAATGATAATAGGTAATTTTAATTTTTTTAATATTTTAATTTGTTCATAATAATATTCAGGAGTATAAATAGGAAATGTAATAAAATCCATATCATTTTGGTCTTTTTTAATACCTAATTTTAATTTATCTCCATATCTAATATGAATAGTAGCATAATTGGTACCAGCATATGTTAAAATATTTTTATCAATTAATGATTTATTAATCTGAAATACATTTTTTTTATTTGTATCAAATGTATCGAACATATCAAAAACTAAATTATAAATAGAGGTAGTTCTTAGTCGTATTTGTTTATTATTATTAAAATATCTATTTAGATCAGATAGTTTATTAGCATTAATATTTAAGAGACTATATTTCAAAAAATATTTAATATAATCACCTTGATTATTATTAATAAAAATAAATTCATCAGTAAGTTTAGGGAATATTTGTGCCATATTAGGATCATTAATTTTAGTATGTACTGATTCAGTATCAACATAATAAATAGAATATCCATATTTGTATTTAAGATACAAAGCTATTATACAGTCAAATATTTTATTACCAAATCCAGCATATAATTGAATTAAAATAAATTTATCCTCTAGTTTATCAATTTTTTCCATAGTTTTTTCATACTCTTTTCTTTTATCTAATTTTGACATAAAATGTTTTATTATAAAATATATTTATATATTTTATAAGTAAATATTATTTTTTAACAAAATGTTTTTTACTATCCCAATTAATTAAAGCTTTTTCAGCAACATCGAATACATGTTCTACAAATAAACAAATATGAGAATCATCAAATATTTCAGGTAATTCTTTTTGTGTTTTTTCAACATCCTCTTTATTATCTTTAGGTAAAAATACAGTTTTAACACCAGCTTTAAAAGCACCCTGTACTTTGTATTTGACCCCTCCAATTTTCTCAACATTACCATACAAATCGATTTCACCAGTTAATGCAATAGTTCTATCAATAGGTAAATCTAACATCATTGATAAGAAAGCTAAAGTAAATGCAACACCAGCACTAGGACCATCTTTAGGTGTAGCTGCCTCAGGTGTATGAATATGTAAACCATTTGGGTAATTTTTAAAGAATATTTCTTTAGCTTCATCGGTAATTAAATTAATAGCAGTAGTAAAAGAATACAATATAGATTCTCTCATAATTTTCTTTTGATTACCTGTTAATTTTAATATAAATTTAGAATTTTTACCCATATGATTTGCAGTTAATTGGATTGGTACAATTCCACCACTACATAAACTTGTAGCATATAACCCATTAACAACACCAATCATGTTTTTAGAATGAATAGATTTGAAACTAACTTTTGATTCACCTAAAAATTCTGTAGTAATTTCTTTTGTTAACATTAAAGGATTAGAAATATTATATTCTTTATTTGAATCAAACAAACCTCTTTGGTATATTTTATCAATATTTAATTTAAGTAATATATTTTCCAAAGATCTTTTAAGTGATCTTACACCAGGTTCAAAAGTATATTCTTCAATAATATTGGTTAGAACTTGTTCATTAAAAATAATTGATTTATGTTCAAAACCGACATCCTTACATAATTGTTTTAATAAATAATCGTTAGCAATAGTAATTTTTTCCTTTACACTATATGATCCAACATCTAAAACTTCCATTCTATCTAATAAAATTTTATCTATTTTGGAAACATCATTAAAACTGAACATAAATATAACTTTGTTTAATGGGAATGTTATTTCTTGGAAAAATCTATCTTGGAAAGCACCATTTGTCATTGGATCAGTCAAGTGTATCAATATACTCATCAATTCATTAACTTGGCCATTTTTAGCAACACATTTATCTAATTCATCAAAATACATAATACAACGAGCAGAACCAGCATCTACCATTTTTTTGACTATAAGACCAGGTTGGGCACCTGAATAAGTATAACCATGACCATGTAAAAGTTCACCATCATTTTGACCACCTAAAGTAATTTGTACAAA
>JACCED011809188.1_pt1 | contig 11705 bp, 9 predicted proteins | sample 7455021 | NCBI WGS metagenome assembly JACCED01 (sample SAMN15323456, study PRJNA562643) | freshwater metagenome | isolation source: river surface water | place: USA:Blue River Watershed | collected 2017-08-19
GCGACCTCAAGACCATTAAGCAACACAATCACGTCTTTCGACCCACGAGCGTCGATCAATGGATGCAGTGGTTCGGTGCTCATTAGAGCGCCGAAAGGATCGTGCTCGCCCCGCTCAATGTGAGCAAGAACAACACACCTCTGCGAAAAGTCTTTTCGTTGATTCGTGCTCGCATTCGGACTCCCGCAATGCTTCCGACCAACAACAACGGAAGAGACAATGTGCTCGCCAGCAGAAGATCCACGGTGATCTTGCCTCTGAAGGCGTACAGCGCACCGGCGTAGATGCCGCTGAACAGAAACACGGTGTTCAACGTTGCGCGAAACGCTGCAGGTTGAATCCGTCTCGCTTGGAGGACGAAGACGAGCGGCGGACCATTTGTCGACGTCGCGGTGTTCAAAACGCCACTGATCAGTCCGAACAGCCAATCGAACCACGACCCCTGTCGGACGCCGTCAAATCCTCGCTGAAGGGCAAGAACACCGAAAAGGATTGAAACTCCCAACACCAACTTCAGCCAGCGGGCGTCGACACTGAACAGGAGGTAGACCCCGAGAGGTCCACCGAGGATCGTGCACAGAAGAAATCGACGAGTCAGTGTCTTGTCCAAGTCGGTCCGTGAATGGAGGGAATGTCCGAGGTTCCCAATGGTGCCGACCAGCGTGGAAATCACCACTGCTTCGCTCAGACTGAGTCGGAGGAGAAGAAGTGGCACGGTCAGGAGCGCAAAGCCGAATCCTGCAGTTGCCTGAACCCAACCGGTGACGAGGATCACCACGCAGACGACGACGAGATCGAGACCGGACACGTCAGACCAAGCGCCCGACCGCCTCAGCGAACGCCTCCGTGTGAAGATCGACATCAGCGGTGGTGTGCGCGGGACACATGAGTGCCATGTTGTGAAACGGGGTCAGCAAAATCCCGCGATTCAAGGCGCTCAAGTGGAAGTACTCCTCCAGCTCGTGGTCCACCCGCGACGCGGCATCTGCACCGTTTGTCGGTGCCTGACTGAACCAATATTCCGCCCGACAGCCAAGCTGCTGGACCGACCAATCCAGTTCATGCTCGTGGATCACTCCGGCGACGCCACTCGCCCATGAAGTCGCCAGAGGAATCGTGTGTTCGAAATGCTCGGCGAGAAGCGAAGAAGTGAGGGTCGCCTTCATCACCGCCATCGCCAATGAACTCCCGCTCAAGGTTCCACCTACGCCACCTACGTCGATTGAGTCTCGGTCCAACTTTTCCTCAAGCGCCTTGGCAACTGATCCAGACATCCCGTACGCGGCGACAGGTACACCTCCACCGATGGTCTTGCCGATCACCACGAAGTCGGGTTCGAGACCCCATGCTGCAGTGCATCCGCCAGGCGATGCACAGATCGTGTGCGTTTCATCGATGACAAGCAGCACGCCGTATTTGCGAGTGAGTACTCGAACGCCTTCCAGATAACCGGGCTGTGGCAAGACGATGCCAATGTTCGTCAACGCCGGCTCCATCAAGACGCAAGCAACATCGCCATGCCGGAGCGCGCTTTCGAGTGCGTCGAGGTCGTTGAATGGCACCGCGCGCGTGGTGAGGGCTGGATCAACTTGCGGACCAATGGCACCGGGCCGACTGACGGTTCTCCCCTCTTCGTCCAAGACAACCAGGGTCTCGTCGACCGTGCCGTGGTAGCACCAGTCATTGACGACGATCTTTGGCTTTCCAGTGAGGAATCGCGCGAACCGAAGCACGAACCGATTGGCGTCGGTAGCACTGAGTGCGAATTGCCACTTCGGCAGACCGAACCGCGACGAGAGGTTCTCGGCCACGACCATCGAGTCGGGACTCGGAAGCATCGAGGTAAGACCCCGCTTGGACTGCGCAATCAGCGCATCGGTCACTTCCGTACGAGAGTGTCCGACCATCGAACCGGTATCGCCCAAACAAAAATCGACGTACTCATTGCCGTCCACATCGACGAATCGACCACCATCAGCTCGCTCGATGAAGAGCGGGAACGAACCCGCCCAGCGTGTCATCCACGGCATCGGGACACCTGAGACAAGATGAGTCTGGGCCCGTGCAGCCATCTCCTTCGAACGTCGGTGTTGCTCCTCGAAGCGACGCCGCTCGTCGGCCATGACCTCGCCTAATCGCTGATGGATCTCCATTCGTCCAGTTTGGCCGAAGCAGGCGTGAGCCGACGCTCTCTAGACTGTCATCGTGCCAATCACGCTTCGCGACGACTATCGAAGTCTCTCGATTTCGATGCCGAGGCTCAGAGCACGGATTGACGAGCTCGCGCGCATTGGTGCGACGGAGGCGGGCGGTTCGTGTCGCCTTGCCCTCACCGACGAGGACCGTCAGGGTCGCGATTTGGTGTGCCAATGGATGGCAGACCTCGGCATGACGGTGACCATCGACGCAATCGGCAATGTCTTCGGTGTGTGGGAGACCGGCGACGGTCTTCCCGTGATGACGGGTTCGCATATCGACACCGTTCGTACCGGTGGCATCTATGACGGTAATTACGGTGTCCTTGCTGGACTTGAGGTGATCGAAACTTGTCAGAGTGCAGGTATCACGCCGAGCCGTCCACTCGCAGTTGCCATATTCACGGATGAAGAGGGTGCACGTTTTGCGCCCGACATGCTCGGTTCTTTGGTCTTCGTGGGGGGTCTTGGAGTCGAAGAGGCTCTCGACACCATCGGCATTGACGGCGCCCGACTCGGCGATGAATTGGAGAAGATCGGTTACGCAGGGATGACCCCTTGTCCTGGGAAAGCACCACACTCCTTTGTCGAGTTGCACATCGAACAGGGCCCGCTGCTCGAAGCGCAAGACAAACGCCTAGGAGCGGTCACCGGTGTGCAAGGAATTTCCTGGCAAGAAGTAACGATCGTCGGACAGTCGAACCACGCAGGGACAACACCGATGTCCTTGCGGAAAGATCCCGTGGCAGCCGGTGCCGCCCTAGCGACCTTCATCCGTGATCTCGCTCATCGTTATGGGGGCAACCAGGTGTGCACCGTCGGCAAGTTTGACGTCCACCCGAATCTCGTCAACGTCGTAGCGGCACGCGTGCAGCTCACTCTTGACGTTCGCAACACCGATGAGGACCTGCTCAAGCAAGCTGAACACGAAATCTCCCACTATTTCGGTGATCTCGAGACGACTTTCGGCGTGTCAATTTCTTCGAGACAACTCGCCCGATTCGAACCCGTTCAATTCGATCCCCGAGTCATCGATTGCGTGGAGCGTATTTGCACCGATATCAACGGCGACACCATCCGAATGCCGAGCGGAGCAGGTCACGACGCGCAGATGCTCGCGCGTGTGTGCCCGACCGCCATGATCTTCGTTCCGAGCAAGGATGGCATCAGCCACAACCCTGCCGAACACACCGATGACGTCGATCTCGAGAATGGCGCCAATGCACTATTGCGAACGATGCTCGCGCTGAGCGACCACGACTTCAAGGAGGCTCAATGAGCAGGATTATTCGAGTCGCGGCTGCACAGCTCGGCCCGATTCAACGATCTGACTCGCGGGAATCCGTCGTTGAGCGCTTGATGTCTTTGATGCAACAAGCCGCGACGGTTAAGGCAGAACTCGTCGTTTATCCGGAGCTGGCACTGACCACCTTCTTCCCTCGGTGGTTCGTTGATGACATTTCTGAGGCCAACCATTGGTACGAGACGTCGATGCCTTCGCCCGTAGTGGAACCGTTGTTCACGTTGGCAAAGTCACTCCGAATTGGATTCTGTCTCGGTTACGCCGAGCTCACCGAGTTGGGTGAACGTTTCAACACCCAGATTCTGGTTGATCGAGACGGTGCAGTCGTTGGAAAGTATCGCAAAGTGCATATTCCTGGACACGAACATCACGAGCCCGATCGACCGTTCCAGCACGCCGAGCGCTACTACTTCACTCCGAGTACCGAAGGATTCCCCGTGTGGGACGCTTTCGATGGACGAGTCGGAATGATGATCTGCAACGATCGGCGTTGGCCAGAGTCGTACCGAGTCATGGGACTCCAGGGCGTCGAATTGATTCTCTGTGGCTACAACACACCTCTGCACTACGTTCCCGATCCGACCCAAGATCCGCTGCAGGGCTTCCATAACTCTCTCGTGATGCAAAGCGGCGCCTATCAAAATGGGACGTTCGTCGTCGGTGTGGCCAAGGGTGGAGTCGAAGAAGGTGTCGACAGCCTCGCGGACAGCATGATCGTTGCTCCGTCTGGCGAGATCCTTGCCAAGGCAATGACGTCGGCGGACGAGCTCGTTTGGGCGGACTGCAATCTCGACTGGTGCTATCAATACAAGGACACCCTGTTCAACTTCGACCGTTACCGTCGTCCCGAGGTCTATACGAGGATTACGGGTCAACGGGGCGTGGATCCAGCCGACAGGGGCCCCTTTAACAAACTGTAAAACCCTTTTCCTTGCCCTGTAAGGTAAATCCATGACGTCGGGGGTCACGGAGCAGGCTGTGGACTTCGTCGTCAATGGTGTGCCCGTCACCGTGCGAGGCGCACACCCCCACCTCCTCTCCGCACTCCGAGAAGAGCTCAACATCACTTCGCCGAAGGACGGGTGCTCTCCGAGCGGTCAATGCGGATGTTGCACGGTTCTCGTCAACGGAAAGGCCGTCGTCAGTTGCCAAACCGATCTCGCCAAGGTCGCAGGTGGCACGGTCACGACGCTCGAGGGTTTCGATCCTGAAGTTCGGACTCGTTTTGCCGAGGCCTTTGCTGCGTGTGGAGGACTGCAGTGCGGGTTCTGTATCCCCGGCATCGTCGTCCGCGCTCACGCCCAGATAGAGAAGAAGGGCTCCGCACTCACCCGAAGCGACATGTCGAGACATCTTGGTGCGCATCTGTGTCGCTGCACCGGCTACACGAAGATTCTCGACGCCATCGAAGCGGTCGCTCAGCAGTCCTCGCCCAAGCCCCTCGCTTTGGGATCCATCGGCTCGCGGTCAGCGAAGTACGAAGCAAAGGAACTTGCTCTTGGAGACCGAGGCTATGTGGACGACATTCGTCTCCCGGGACTCCTCCATGCGGCGTTGGTCTTCACCGATCATGCCCGCGCCGACATCCTGAAGATCTCCACGGAGGATGCCGTGATGCAACCAGGTGTCGTTGCCGTCTATACGGCAGCAGACATTCCTGGAGACCCAATGGTCGGAATCATCTACAAGGACTGGCCCGTGATGATCCCCGTTGGCGGTCGAACCTCTTATGCAGGAGACGTGCTCGCAATCGTCGTTGCGGACACTCGCGAAGCCGCACGCGCGGCAACCGCTCACGTCAAGGTTGACTACTCACCCCTCGCACCGCTGACCGATCCACGAAGCGCGATCACGTCACAGGAAATCGCGGTGTGGAAGACGGACAGCAACATTCTGAGCACAAGCACCTATTCGCGAGGAGACGTTGAATCGGCCTTACCCCAATGCGCTCACGTCGTCACCGAGACCTTCACGACTCAACGGATCGAGCACGCTTTCCTCGAGCCCGAATCTTCTTTGGCGGTCGTCGACGCGGAGCAGGGCACGATCCACGTCTATTCCGGTGGTCAGGGAATTTGGGATGATCGCAACGACATTGCCCGGGTGCTCGGAATCGACAACGACAAGGTCACCGTCGAGTTGATCACCAATGGTGGAGCCTTCGGTGGCAAAGAGGACATGTCGAATCAAGCACACGCAGCTCTTGCCGCCTGGCTCCTCAAGCTGCCCGTCAAGTGCACCTTGTCGCGCGAAGAGAGCTTCCGCATGCACGCCAAGCGCCACCCCATCACCATGGACTACACGGCTGGATGCGACGTGGACGGAAAGCTCATCGCCCTCAAGGTGCGCGCAATCGGCGACAGCGGTGCGTATGCGAGCGTCGGCATGAAGGTCCTCGAGCGAATGGCAGGGCATGCGAGCGGTCCGTACCACGTTCCGCACATCGACGTCGAGGCGATCGCTGCGCGGACGAACAACCCGATCTGTGGTGCTTTCCGAGGCTTCGGTGCGAATCAAGCGCAGTTTGCGATGGAAGGTGTTCTCGACCGACTTGCCGAAAAGTGTGGAATCGATGGTTGGACCATTCGCTCGCGCAATGTCATCAAACCGGGAATGGTTTGGGGTCCAGGACAGATCATGGATGACGGCTGCCTCGGCGCCGAAGTGTGTCTCGAGTCCGTGAAAGATGAGTATTACGCCGCCAAGGAAGCCGGTAAGGCAGTCGGAGTCGGTCTCGGATTGAAGAACAGTGGTCTCGGAAACGGTTTCAAGGAGATCACACGGGCCGTCGTTCGTCTGCGCAGCGACGGCGTCACCGAAGTTCGTCATGGATGGACCGAGATGGGCCAAGGCATCAATACCGTCGCCGCTCAGGTTGTCGTGCACGAGCTCGGCGTCGATCCCTCGTCCATCGTGGTCATCGTGGATACCACTCGAGAACTCGGCTTGGGCCAGACCACGGGTTCACGCGGAACGCTCATGGGTGCAGGAGCGGTCAAAGATGCTTGCGATACCGCCAAGCGGAATGGACTGACGCAGGACGTTGATCACGTCGGTGAGTACCGAGTCGACTGGACGACCAAACTCGGCGACCCTGGTGTCGAACATCCGATCATTCACTCGACCTTCGGCTATGCCGCTCAGCTGGTGGTCATGGATCCCGAGACGCGAAAGATCGAGAGAGTCCTTGCTGCCCACGACGTCGGCAAGGCCATGAACCCCCTCCTCTGCGAGGGCCAGATTGAAGGCAGTGTCCACATGGGTCTCGGCTATGCACTCACCGAGGACTTCCCGTCCGATCCCCAAACTGGGTTCCCCACGTTCACGACGCTTCGCCAACTCGGCATCATCCGAGCCAAGGATGTCCCCCACATCGACGTCAAGTTGATCGAGTCACCACAACCGAACGCCCCCTACGGCATCAAGGGTGTCGGAGAAATCGGACTCGTCCCGACCGCAGGTGCCGTTGCCGCGGCACTCCATGATGCAGACGGAATCTGGCGAAACACACTTCCCATGAAGCCCACAAAGGATGACGAGGCGGACTGACGTGGGAGCAACGACGCCGGGATTCGTGTGCGCACACCATCACCTCTATTCCACGCTTGCACGCGGGATGCCAAGTCCCCCTCAGACCCCAACGAATTTCATCTCGGTTCTCAAACAGGTCTGGTGGCGTCTCGACGCCGCTCTTGATCTCGACATGGTCTATTGGAGTGCGAAACTCGGTGCGGCAGAAGCATTGATGTCGGGAACAACCTGCATCATCGACCATCATGAATCGCCGAACGCGATCGACGGTTCGCTGTCACTCATCCGCCAGGCCTGCGAGGAAGTCGGTGTTCGTGTGAATGTGGCATACGGCGTCACCGACCGTTGGCGCGACGACGGCTCCAGTGTCGACAGCGTGAGTCCTGGATCTGCAATGACCAAGGGTGCTCGAATCGGACTCGAAGAAAACCGTAGGGCTCTGCAATCCGGTCACGCTGCGATGGTTGGTGTGCATGCCTCGTTTACCGTCTCGGATGAGACGTTGCATGCAGCGAGTGACCTCGCGAGCGAATTCGGTGTCGGAGTGCATATCCACGTTGCAGAGGGTCGTGACGACGCTGGAGCAGCTGATCGACTTCGAGACCTCGCGCGTGACAACTGGCTGATCATCCACGGCGTCCACCTCAAAGAGCCCTTGCCGGGAACGCTCATCCACAATCCACGCTCGAACATGAACAACTCCGTCGGCTACGCACACCCCCATCGATCATCGATGCCGGTCGCCCTTGGCACGGACGGAATCGGAGCCGATATGCCTGAAGAGGCCAGGGTTGCGTTTGCGCGCCTTCGCGAGGCCGATCTCACCGCGTCGGCCGACACCATCTCCCAGTGGATCGAGCGCTCGCGTGAACTCTTTCCCGCATCACGGAACGACGTGGTGACGTGGAACTATGACCACGTCGACTCGATTTGGCATCTGATGTACACACCCGGCACACGACCGACATCGATCGTCAGCGATGGACGACTCATCTTGGACAATGGTCTGCCCACCCTCGTCGACATTGATGAGGTTCGAAGCAAGGCCGCACAACAAGCAAAAAGACTTCACGAAAGGCTTGCCGCATGACACTTCCTGCCGAGGCATTGAATCCACAGACTGGGCACGCTCGAATGGCTGTCTATCTCCAGGATGCGCACCCGATACGCGAGGGAATGGAGATTGCCCAATATGCGGAGTCGAAGGGGTTCGAAGCCGTTTGGCAGGCGGAGAGCAGACTCGTTCGAGAGGCAACCGTCCCGATGGCTGCATTCGCGTCCGTCACCTCCACGTTGAAAGTCGGATCAGGGGTCGTCGATTGTTGGAGCAGGAACCCGGCACGACTCGCAGCAACCTTTTCGACACTGGATGACTTGGCCCCGAACCGCGTCATCCTCGGCATCGGTGCCTGGTGGGATCCCCTCGCCCAAAAGGTTGGAATCTCTCGAGCCAAGCCCCTTCGTGCCATGAAGGAAATCGTGCTCAACGTTCGCGCTCTGCTGAACAATGAGAACGTCACGTTCCACGGTGAGTTCGTCCACTTCGACGGCATTGAGCTCGATTACGTCTACCAAGAGCGACGACCGAAGAACGTTCCGATCTACATCGGTGCCACTGGCATGCAGATGATGGAGCTGACCGGTGAGATCGCCGATGGTGTCGTGCTCAATTACCTCGTCTCGCCCGACTACAACAAGACGGCCATCGAAGCGCTCCAGCGCGGTGCCGACAAGGCGGGTCGAAAGATGAGCGACATCGACCGCCCACAGCTCGTCGTGTGTAGTGTGCACGAGGATCGCAAGACGGCTCTTGACATGGCTCGCCAGATGGTGACGCAGTACCTTGGCCAACAACCGCACATCATGAAGGCCTCCGGGGTTCCTCAGTCCCTCCTCGACAAGGTTGGCGAAGAGCTCACCTGGCCGGCCACGCACGAACAAGTCGTCAAGGCATCACGACACGTTCCCGACGAGATCGTGCAGATGCTCACGGCAAGTGGAACACCCGCCGAAGCACGGTCTCAAGTTCGGCATTACATCGAAAATGGTGCCACCTGCCCGATCCTTTACCCACTTGGCGACGTGAAGGCGATGATCGATGCGTTTTCGGGATGGAATGGAACGACATGAGCGTCGCCACACCGAAATCGCTCGATGAGGCTCTGAGTTTCCGTCGCACAAATCAAGATGCACTCGTCATCGCGGGTGGAACGGACCTCATGGTCGAGGTCAACTTCAATCGCCGAAAGGTCGAGGACGTCCTTTCCCTTTCACGAGTCGAGGAACTTCGCCAGGTCTCCATCACCAAGGATCAGTCGGTTCGGATTGGTGCCGCAACGCCATGGGCCGCACTAGAAACGGGCGAACTTTCCTCGCTGCTTCCTGCTTTGGCAGAAGCCGCACGCACCGTGGGATCACCGCAAATCCGTCAGGCCGGAACACTGGGCGGCAATCTGGGAACATGCTCACCAGCAGGTGACGGACTTCCCGTACTCGCTGCTCTCGATGCGACGATCATCGTTGCGTCGGCTGACGGATCACGCTCCATTCCTTTCGTCGAGTTCATGAAAGGCCCGAAAAAGAACGACTTGCACAAAGACGAGCTCATCGTTGCCGTTGACGTTCCGTTGGGTCACGCTTGGCAGGGATATTCGAAGGTGGGTGTTCGCAATGCGATGGTGATCTCCGTTGCGTCGGCGTGTTTCGCCGTGGCAAGGGACGAAAGCAGCGCCACCATTGCCCTCGGCGCAGTCGGCCCCACAATCATTCGCTGCACCAACACGGAAGCGTGGCTGCGCGAGCAAGGTGGCAACGTCAAGAAATCACTTGCATCTGCGGCTCTCCAAAAGGAACTGGGAACACGAGCAGCGCAGGAGGCAAAGCCGATCACGGACCACCGCTCTACGGCCGACTACCGCCGTCATGCAATTGGAGTCATCGTCTCCCGTCTCGCAGAAAGGGCCGCGCATGAGTGAGCACTACACGTTGACGGTGAACGGATCTCGCCACGAGGTGCGCGATTCATGGGTCGGCGAGTCCTTGTTGTACGTCCTGCGCCAACGTCTTGGGCTTCCAGGGACCAAGGGTGCATGTGAACAGGGCGAATGCGGCTCGTGCACCGTCCTCCTCGATGGGAACGCAGTCTGCTCATGCCTCGTCATGGCGGCAACCTGCACGGCGGCCGAAATCACCACGGTCGAAGGTCTCGCCGATGGAGATGCGCTCACGGATGTCCAGCAGGCCTTCATCGAAGCAGGCGGAGTTCAATGCGGATTCTGCACACCAGGTTTGATCGTTGCAGTTCACAATCTGCTTGACGGAAATCCCACGCCAAGCAGCATCGAAGTCAAGGAAGCATTGTCAGGCAACATTTGTCGTTGCACGGGGTACGGTCGCATCTTTGATGCCGTCCAACTGGTCATTTCTCGGCGATCAGGAACTCACGCATGAGTCTCACCAAGACACGATCCCGGGACATCCTCGGCACGAGCGCCCTCCGCCCTGACGGAATTCCGAAGGTGAAGGGATCCTTCGAGTTCTCTTCCGACGCGAACGACGACTCGATGGCATGGGGTGCGACATTGCGCAGTCCCCATCCCTCAGCACGAATTCGGTCAATCGACATCTCTGGCGCTCTCCTCATTCCCGGCGTTCACGCGGTCATCACCGCCAAGGACGTACCAGGCAAGCCGACGTACGGACTGATCAGCCAAGACCAGCCGGTCTTCGCTCGCGACGTCGTTCGCTACATGGGCGAACCAGTCGCAGCCGTGGCAGCTGACCACCCAGAAACTGCCAGACGGGCACTGGATGCGATCGTCGTCGACTACGAGGTGATGAAGCCCCTCACCGATCCAGAAGAAGGAATCTCCGGTTCGCACCCCCCGATCCATCCGGATGGAAACGTGTTCCGACACCAGCGAATCATTCGAGGAGACCAGACGATCGTCGGCGAGGTTGTCGTGGAGGACACCTACGAAATTGGGATGCAGGATCAGGCGTTCCTCGGACTTGAAGCCGCTCTTGCTCGACCCCTGTCCGGACGAGGCGTCGAGCTGATCGTCGCGACTCAATGGCTGCACGAAGACCGAAAGCAGATAGCAGACTGTCTGGGGCTCGCCGAGGACGACGTCTTTCTCACTCTCGGAGGCGTCGGCGGTGCATTCGGTGCACGAGAAGACATCAGCCTTCAAGTGCACTGTTGTCTCTTGGCTCTTGCCATTGGACGACCCGTCAAGATGCAATACGGACGCGAAGAGTCCTTCTTCGGACACGTGCATCGCCACCCAGCCAAGATCTGGATGCGCCATCACGCAACGAAGTCGGGAAAGATCCAGCGCATTGAAGCTCGGATGGTCTTCGATGGCGGCGCGTACACGAGCACGTCACCTGCCGTCTTGATCAATGGGATCACCCACACTCAGGGGCCATACGCATGTGACAACGCAACCGTTGACGGATACGCAGTTCGCACCAACAATCCGCCATGTGGCGCAATGCGAGGCTTCGGTGTCGTCCAGGCTTGCTTTGCTCACGAATCCCAGATGGACAAACTCGCCGAGGCTTGTGGGATTTCACCAGTAGAGATTCGACTCCTGAACGCGATGAAGACGGGAGACCCGCTCATCACCGGACAACCCGTGGAAAGCGTTGCACCTTTCGCTCGTTGCATCACC
>JACCED011536414.1_pt1 | contig 11703 bp, 10 predicted proteins | sample 7455021 | NCBI WGS metagenome assembly JACCED01 (sample SAMN15323456, study PRJNA562643) | freshwater metagenome | isolation source: river surface water | place: USA:Blue River Watershed | collected 2017-08-19
GCGCGGCGCTGGTAGGGTCTGCTCTGCATTTAAGCGTTTCGACGTTTGAATGGGTTGTTAGCTCAGTTGGTAGAGCAAGGCACTCTTAATGCCTGGGTCGGGGGTTCGAGTCCCTCACAACCCACTTCGCTATCTCAACATGGTCCGACATTTTTATCCTACCTGAGTTGAATTAGGAATAAAAATAGATTATGGACAACTATAGTGGCATGAGAAAACGGGTAACGTCCCAAGTTAAGCCACTTGAATACCTTAAAGATCGATATTTGTTCTCTCAATTACAAAGGAAAGCCAACAAATTTCGGCTAGAGCAGCAAACGGTCAAAGCAATTTTTACAAATGACCTAATCGGACACGAGATTTCAGTCCGGGGGATGTATGAGAGGAACCAACTACATAGTCTATTTGAATTTCTACGTCCCGTGAGTACCATCTTTAAAACTACTACTGCACTTGACATTGGTGCGAATATTGGAAATCACTCACTATATTTTTCTCGTGTGTTCTCTAAAGTCATCGCATTCGAACCAAGTTCTATAATCTATAGATTACTTGAGATAAATACAGAGAAAATTGACAATGTGCGTATTGAAAAGATTGCTCTGGGAAACAAAGAGTGTGAAGCAACATTATACAGCAATTCTTCCAATTATGGATCCTCGAGCATCATCGAAGATCATGACGCGTTCCAAATGCAAGAAAACATAAATGTCAGGTTACTGGATGATTTGGATTTAGGAACAGAATCCGTCAGCCTGATAAAAATTGATGTCGAAGGCTTTGAAATTGAAGTTCTAAAAGGGTCTACAAAAACGATTAAAATTCACCAACCCTTAATCCTACTCGAGCAATGGGAAAATGAAATCCTCAACAACACATCCTTAAGTATATGTTTTCTACAAGATCTGGGGTACAGATTTGTGTGGACAGAGGATTACTCATCAAGAAAGAATCCAATCATTCGGAAACTGAGTAAATACTTTTGCATCATCCGGCGAAAAAGACATACCTACTTCTTCAATACGACACTAATTCCTGCCAAATATCACTCGCTGTTAATTGCGGTTCCTAAAAGATTTCAAGGATTGCTTGGACTGACAAACTAAGAAATTAAGTCCTGCTGAACCATTTATAAATCTTGAAGTGAATACGTAGAGCGTGCTGCTTGAAATACTTATTGAAGAGAGTTGCGAGAAAAAAAGAGAAAGCTCTGCCTTTAACTATTGGCTCGAGTAATTGAGAATAATGAGTAGCAAACAACTTGTAATGATTGTCAACACTATTCTTATCATAAATTGAATAAATCAGACCACACTTTTTTGAATCAATTAAAGTAAAATCTTGACCTACTTCATATTTACTTAGCACTTTTGTAAAAATTATGGGACCTGTACTTTCCAAAACTCCAACGCGGCCAAATTTTGTATTTATGATGTTTGGTTTTCTTTGCAAATTTGTGACAACTTGGTTAATCAAATCCAATAGAAGCGCGCTCCTCGGTTGCGAGATTACAAACCATTGTTGGTATTCAAAAAGTTTGTCTCTAAAAAGTTCTAGATGTCTTCCAAATTCAGAATCTATTGATCCATCATCCTGCGTCCAATGACTAGTGACAAATCGATCTGTGGGACTTATCAAATCATTAAAAGGTACTGAACAACTCGACTTAATGTCTAAATAGACGCCACCCACTTTATTCAGCACTAGATACCTGAACAAGTCCGCCTTAGCGGCTCCATAATTAGGATTTATACTCAGAAATGCTTCACAAGTTTTCCTGTCGCAGCTTCCAAGAATCCATTTGTGCATAGATTCATCATCGTAGTACCGAAATTCATAGTCCTGATTTAACCGTTCTAAATTTTTATTTTTATTCACTAGCTCAGATGGCAGTTGACTAAAATTCTTGTACGTCATATGAACGATTCTAGGTATCATTCTACGGTCTCATCCTGTGGTCATGAGTGATTCCAAAGTGACCTGGTCTCATTTAGGCAAATATCACTTTACAATTTTCAAAACGAACCTGATTGTCAACGAGCATGAGACCTCCTTGTTGAATTCTAGGCTGGCAACAACTTCGGAATCATCTAAACCGCTTACGGTCCTATGCATTTTGCTCCTTAAAGTCCGATTTTTAGTTCTACAAACTGTAGGCTATTAATCTAACATGGAAGTATCCTGACTAAATGGAAGGAATTTGGATTGTTGTGTTTACTAAGTCAAAGTCATTCCTATCTCGATTTCCCGGTTTTATAAGTAATTCTTTAGCACTCGGCACTGGTTCGTTTAGTTTGCTGGTAATACAACTTATCTCACTTCCGCTTTTTCTCAATTATTTTACTAGAAGTCAATATGCCATATGGTTAACTTCATACAGTCTTGCGCAGTTAGCACTCTTGCTTGATTTCGGAACAATCGGTATGAACCAAAATCAACTTTCTTATCTTAATGCAAATGGACGTCGTCATGAAATCGCTGAAATTTTGAAGCAAACTGCGAATATAATTCTTGTGTCAAATGCTTTTTTCTTTATCATTGTTCTTAGTGTCAGTAGTTCACATTTAGTCACCCTAGATGTATTCCTGATCGCAGTTTTTATGTTGTCTAATTTACTGCAAAGTTTTTCTGGGCTTTTAGAGGGAATGCTCAGAATCGAATCAAAGGTTGCTCGTGGACTTCATCTGAGTAACGGTCTCAGAGGTGCAGAGTTTTTGGGTACTGTTTTTGCTATTGTCAATTTTAGTGATTCTCTCACAATAGTCGTGATGATTAGTTTCTTTGTAAAACTACTATTTTTTGCTGGAATGATACTTTTTGTTCCGAAAAGATTCAGATTTGTAAGATTTGGTCATTTTGATTCGGATAAAATTATCAAGTTGATTCGGCAGGGCTTTCCATTTTTTCTTGGAAAAATATCAGACATATTCAGCATCAATGGAGTGATACTTGTTCTGAGTGGGGTACTCTCTGCCTCAGACTTAGTGATTTTCGCGACTACAAGGACCTTCTTTAGGTTTGGATTACAACTGACTAGTCTGGTTTCTCATTCATTTGCTTACGAGATGTCCACCAGCTGGGTCGAAAACAACCTGGCCAGGATGCGTGTTCTGGTGCGCCATAGTTTCAGATCAGTTTTCCTTCTGTCACTCCTAGTTGCTATCATTTATAATTACGCGGGATCCGTACTTATGGGAATATGGACACATTACAATGTTCAACCTGATGGCGCTATCTTTACCTTGGGCGCTGTTTACTCAATCCTTTTGAGTATAAATCAGAATCAAAAATCTCGATTTAATGCGATTAATTACAACATACAAACATCATCAATTAGCTTAGTAATGTCCATAATTTTAATTCTTGCCTTGCTGACTCCAAAGATTGATTTCTCTTTATTTAGAATTCTGGCCATTCTTTGCTTAACGGAATTGATTTCGATTCTTGCAATTGCATACATTACTCGAAATTCGATAGCTAAGTGCTTTAAAAATGAATCAGTAGATTGATTTCCTCGAAATCGATTTTCCTGGGTGTACGCTAGCCTGATGAATTTGCATCAATTTGATAAATTACGAGTACTTTTTATCGGCCATGGCGGTGTAGGGAGCAATTCGTTATCCCTATTCACTGGCCTTCAAAAAATTGTTGGCCATTCATCGCTACTGAACACCCAGTTTTTTGATTCACCTGGAAGATTTTCGCTCAGAAGAGTAATCCTCTTTCTTTTTCCTCGTTTTTACGGTCAATTAGCTTCAAGAATCTTGTGGATCAAAATCAAGATCAAAATACGCACGGTGAAGCCGAATATCGTTTTTGTGTTTAAAGGTAATTTTGTTCATCGGTCAACTTTGGATAGTTTGCAAGTTCTTAAGGTTCATTTTCACCCAGACGACTCTTCCAATCCAATTAATAGAACTTCGATATTTAGTGCGGCAGAGTCGAAGTATGATTTTCACTTCACGCCAAAGAGTCATAATGTGAAGGAGATTTTGGAGCGCACAGGTAAACCTGGAATTTTCATTTGGTACGCTTATGATGAAAAATGGCATTTCAGAACAGAGCCCTTAGATTTCAAGAATCCCAAATTTGTCGTTGGGTTTGTTGGGCACATGAGACCGGATCGTAAAGAACTAGTCTTGAACATCTCACGTAAATTTGGAAAAAGATTCGCTGTCGCCGGCTTGAAATGGAAACGAAGTCAAGAGCTGCTTAAGAATGCTGCGATTTTCCCTCCAGTCTATGGTGTTGATTTCTCTGCATTTGTTCAATCAGCTCCTGTTCAACTAGGCCTCTTGAATTCAGACAACAGAGACCAACACACAGCCAGGTCTTTTGAAATTCCAGCTTCCGGCGGACTAATCGTCGCCGAGGACACCTATGAACATCGAAAACTTTTTGGTTCTAGCAAGAATGCCCTTTTCTTCAAGAATCAGGAGGAACTTTTTGAAAAGATTATCTGGGCACAAGATAATCCAGATGAAGCAGCAAGAATTGCGGAAAACGGTTACACCCGAATTACCAAGAATGGAAATACCTGGACTCACCGCGCAACTGAGATCCTAGAATACATAGTCAAGAGTGCTGCTATTTAGCTTGCGTATTCTAATCGTGTTTGACAGAACCACGATTCAAAAAATCATTAAACTTTTTCACTACCCAAAGGAAGGCAAGCATTTTTACAGCCCCACTAAGAATTTGAGAAAACTGAACTAAACCCATTTCAAAAACTGACCCATTAGCAATGAGTCCAAAGGCAAACATCACGGATAGAGGACTCTTATCTAAAAGATTTCCTATCCAAATAAATATCATCGCAATCGCTATACACTCAAATATCAGGGAACCAATCCCAGACCAAACCAACCCCTCTGCAATCATTCCTTGAGCTAGCGCTACATTGCTTAACCTTGAACCAGGTATACTTTGATTAGTTACAAGTTGATTCCACTCTTGCCCGAATGAAATGGTTGAACGCCCTTCCCCAGGATTCCACTCTAGATTCGCAATAAAGCGATCAAACCAAGCACGGTAACTTCCAAGAGCATTCTTCTCCGCGAAATACACATCTGATACCCTTGCCAACTGATCAAAACGATTGACCAAGATTAGGAAGGGGGAAAAATACCAAGGCAAACCGTCAATATTTTTGTTCGCCATCGTGACGCTAATTACCCCTAGTTTGTTCGATTGAAGAACTGAAAAAATCTGGATTGAACCTAATGCGATACAGGTGGCTAGAATCAGTTTAGCGGTTCCACTTCGTCCCCTCTTCCAGGCCGGAAGGGTTGATAGAAAAACGAGGGCCGGCAACAACAATATTCCCTTCGAATTATTGGCTGAAACTGAAAGTAAATAAGTCCCCAACGTACCTAAAAGAAAAATAGAAACATGCTTTCCTCGAGAAAATTTTAACTCATTCCTTTTCCAAAGGTAAGCAGAGAAAACAGTTGACACCAAAATAGTTAGAGATTTTGAAAATGGATTTTTAGCTGCTGTATTCTCAATCAAAATAGATGCATATCCACAGACGAAGCAAAAAAAGATCATCTGTGAATACATTTTCTCTTCCGAAATTTTCTTTTCTTGAATTAGGATGGTTTTTGATATCAAATTCCATATTACAATGGAGGTCACGAAAATGAAACATCCAAAGAAAATTGAGAATAATATCTCATTAAATATCCTCTCATTTTGACCAATTCGATAGTCATAAACAGCACTATCAATCCCTTTATTGCGTGAATATAGGAAAATTGATGGCCTTAAAATAAAACTAAAAAACCAAAACAAGCTTAGAATAAAAAAAAGAAATTTGTGACCTCGACTTGCATTTCTAGAAAGAATTAATAGAGCAGTTACCTCTAGAGCGATACCAAAGAGCAGTAACAAGGATATCAACTAAAAGGCCCCCACTCTCTTGAGAATCATTCGCAATTTTTCAAGAGAAACTTCGGAACTAAACTTTGAAGCAAAAAACTCTTTGCAACTAATGTGTAAAGCCCCATAATCCCAATGCTGGGAACTATTAATAGCATGGCTAAATTCATCTATAAAATTAATTCCCTGGCGAACCAATCTTCCACTCTTACCCTCCACCACGTACTCTCGTGAACCATCAGTATCAGAGCAGATGAGGGGAATTCCAAAACTTAGAGCTTCCAGAGCCGCTATGCCAAGACCTTCTTCGTGCGAAGTTTGGAGGAAATAGGAAGCTGATTGAATCGCTAAATCTCTTTCCTCGTCGGTTGCATTTTGCAGAATCGTAACTGGGTAATGTGACTCTAGCTCTTGGAGCAGGTTTCGAACGTTCTGAGGGAAATCTCCACCCCCTACCACCACCAGAGCGGGCAGAGCTGAATTGAGATCGAAGGCTTTTCTGTACGCCAGGAAAAGTCTATCCCAACCTTTCCTAGGATCGTTAAGCCTGCCTACAGAGACGAAATGTCCCTTGCTATTTGCAGACTGGTTTGGAGGTGAATTTGTTGGCGCTGTGCCTACGGCTGGATACCACATTTCAGGTTGGCGGACAGCTTTCGATTCGATCCAATCCCTCATTCTTGAGTTCTCAACCAAAAAAATAGCCTGTGAGCGCAAGACATTATGCTCTTGAAAGAACAGCAATGGAAGTTGCAATTTCAAAAGAATTCTCTTGATGCTACTCATTGATCCGTATTGAGACTCACGTTCCCAAGGTAAGCGAGTTGCACACTGAATTAGTATGGGGACTTTTACCTTAGGAATCACATTTGCAAATTGAACGATTCCTGTAACCACAATCACCAATTCGTAACTTGCAAACAAATATTTGAGCTCGCTACGTTTTCTATATCGCAAGAATTCCAATTCAGACCCGATGGATCCTACTCGGATGACTGGGCAACCTTGAAAGTTTCCGTCGGCTACCACTAGTGAATTTCTATAAGTCTTAGGACGAAACAAACTTATCGAATTAGAATCGTAAGAAGAATTTGAAAATGACAATAAATCAATTTCAGCAGGAACAATACGGCTGATCATCTGAAGAAGGCGCACCACTACGCTGTTGACGCCACCCGGTCTATTCGGGTCAAAATTAAAGGTGACTATTGCTAGCTTCAATTTTACTCCCATTCCTTTTAAGTCAATCAAAATCTGATTCTTAATGTACATCTAAGTACATGATTTTGGGCTACCGGCTAATTCTATGTATGCTCATCTTGACCTCTTAGAGTTAATTCTCAGTTTAGACGCTAGACACATTAAACAAGAAGCAAGTGGAAACGGTAATTTGCATTATTCTTCGAGAGTGGTCTTGAAGAAGGTACTAGTGACGGGCGGATCCGGATTCATAGGTATTCATCTAATTGAGCTCCTTCTCCAGCAAAGCTATGAGGTCTTAAACTTAGACATCCGAAAGCCGATCAATAATCGGAATTTAGAACTCTATAGTCTTGTTTCGTTAACAGACAAAAAACTTTTAAGAGATGAAGTTTTAAGATTTAATCCTAATTTTATAATTCATTTAGCTGCAATTACAAAACAAAATTCCAATTCATTAAAGGATTTCGATGTCAACTTAGAAGGTTCACAAAATCTTCTTGAGGTGACTAATGAATTAACTCAATTAAAAAAATTCATTTTTGTGTCGACTCAGTATGTAAACACTCCAGGATATGCGCATTCTGAAAATTTGCATGAGCTTGCGCCGTATGGTTTTTATGGTGAAAGCAAATTGCTTGGCGAAAAAATGACTGCGCAAATTTTACAAAGTTCTCATTGGACAGTTATTCGCCCCACTACAATCTGGGGACCATACCATCAGATTCTTGGAGACGGTTTGTGGAAAGAAATTATTAGAAATCGGTATTTCCATCCCAAAAAGGACAATGCTGTGAAAACTTATGGTTACGTGAAGAATACCGCCTGGCAAATTTCTAGAATCATGGAGATTGAAAACATTTTCACAGATAGGAAAGTGTTGTATATTGGAGATGAGAACATGTCTCAGGACCAGTGGGTAGCGGCCTTTGTTTCTCATCTTACGAATAGAAAAATGCGTAGGATTCCAAAGCTCATTCTTTTTGTCCTGAGCGAATTGGGAGAAATTCTTAGTGGTTTTGGGATTAGATTCCCTTTGTATAGAAGCAGGTATCACAATCTGATGACATCCAACCCGTCGCCATTGTCCGAAACTCTTGAACTATTGGGACCTTCGCCGATATTGTTTGAGGATGCACTCGCTGAAACATGCTCTTGGATCAAGCAAATCCATGACAAGTCGAGTAGGTTGAAGTAGTTGCGAATTTCTCACTTCTTGTTTGCTTTGGACTGCTCCAACGGTGGAGTACCTGCTGGAGTTTTGATGTCCGCAAAATATCTGACCAAATATGGGATCAAAAATCAAATCTTTTCCACTGGAAATACAAAAAGTCAATTAATTAGAAATTCAAGTAACTTGGCGAGTCTTAGAACAATCGGTATTGATACTCATTATTCGGTTGCCAAATATCAAAATGATTATGGGATTGGTTCGTTTAGAGGCTTGAAAAGGACTCTAGCGGAAATGTCCAAACCAGATTTGATTGTGCTTCATCAGATTTACACATTCAGTACAATTCTTGGTTACTGGTATGCAAAAAGAAATAATATTCCTTTCGCGATTTTTCCGCATGGTTCATTGACGAAGTATCACGAATCTGATAACAAACTTATAAAAGCAATTGCGAAGCGAATAGTCATTTCAAAAATCCTGAGCGAAGCAAATCTCATCATTGTTACCTGTGAAAGTGAAAAAGAAGATTTGCGGCAGTCCATAAGGACCAAAGCGGTTCTTCTTCCCTATGGAGCTGAATTCAAAAAAGAGTTATTAGAAAAGAGAAAAGCCCCAAGAGATGTTACGAAATATCCACGAATAATTTTTAGCGGTCGATTTGATAAAAAGAAGAATCTTCCGTTGCTATTAGCAGCTATGCCGCAAATAGTCTCCAAATTCCCCCATACGATCTTGGATATTGCTGGATCGGGTAGTAAGAAAGAGATTGAAGTTTTAGTCAAACTTGCTTATCTATTGGAAATTGAGAGCCATGTCGTATTTCACGGGTGGGTTGATAAATCTGGAATGGAGAAACTCTTCGCTTCATCCAAACTCTTGGTTTTGCCTTCGGACAATGAAAATTTTGGTCTAGTTGTATCAGAGGCTCTTAGTGCGGGAGTCCCATGTGTCGTATCCAAGTTTGTGGGGACTTCAGATATTGTTGCAAAACACCATGCTGGTGAAATTATTGAAGCGCTCACTCCACAATCTGTTGCGGCAGCAGTAATTAAGGTTTTAGAGGGCGACGAAGATGCTTACAGGGAGGGAGCATTAAGTGCAGCACGTGAAGATTTGGATTGGTCGAAAATCGCATTGCGATGGAGGACATTGCTTACTTCCCTGGCTTAGACTTAAGGTCGACGGTAAAGGGCGGTCCATATTTTGGAGTTTAGGAACAGAATTCAATGGGACTAAAGTCTAGACTGCGCACCAGTTCTCTGGCCCGTTCAGCGCGTGAACTGGTGACAGGTATGCGGACAATATCTGATACACCATTTAAATCGATTGCTCGAAATTTAGAAAAATTGCATATTAAACACGTCATAGATGTTGGAGCCAATGTAGGACAGTTTGGACTAGACGTTCGTAGGCACGGTTTTGAAGGGCTGATTGTTTCCTATGAACCTGTTCAGGAAACTTTCGGTTCTTTATCCCAAGCGATAAAAAAGCATCAGCCATGGAAAGCTTTTCAACTTGGTTTGGGTGCCGTGGAATCCGAGCGTACAATCAACATAAGTGGCAATGCAGGACTTAGTTCGTCAATACTTGAAATGAGATCTTTGCACTTAGAAAATTTCCCTCATTCCGCGACCGTTGCAAAGCAAAAAATATCAATTTCTACAATTGATAAACAGTTAGAAATTTTAGGACTCCAGCCACAAGAGATTATGTTAAAACTCGATGTGCAAGGATTTGAAGCTGAGGTTTTAAAAGGTGCCTCTCAATCTCTATCTAAGATTCCACTTTGCTACCTGGAAGTGTCTATTACTCCCCTATACGCTGGTGAAATCTCATTTCTACCAATTCTGATTGAACTCTCCAAATTCGGACATGAGGTGATTGATGTTTTCCGTGGGATAAAGGCAAAAGACGGACAACTGCTTCAGCTCGATATCTTAACAAAGCTTTCAAAAAGATAGATTGCCGATGCAAATTCTTGTAGTGACTACAAACTACTGGCCAGAACCAACAGGTATCGCCGTCTACACAACGGATCTCGCAGAAAGCCTGACTATCGAAGGCCATCAAGTTTCAGTGCTCACAAGCTTGCCCCATTATCCGTGGTGGAGAGTTCCTTCCGAGTTTGCTCACCTAGGCGAAGGCATCAGAACTCATAACAAGGTTTCAATCATTCGGGCCAAGCACTTAATACCGTCGAAGATGAATGCCCTATTGAGAATGAGATTTGAAACTTCCCTCTGGTGGAATCTGAGACGTGTCTCAAAGTCCACAATAGGCAATGACTTTGAAGTGGTGATTGCTTGCATCCCAACCGTTGCTGCTGGAATCGTGGGAAAGCTGATTTCTACGAAGTTAAGGGTGCCTTTTGGTTTGATTGTGCAGGATTTATCAGGCGCCGGTGCAAAACAATCAGGGCTGCGTGGTGGAGCAATTATCTCAAAGATTGCTCACGCTGTTGAAGGTAAAGCATTGCATGGCGCAAATGAATTAATTGTGGTCTCCCCCGCCATGCGTGATGTCGTTGTGGCACTTGGTGTTCCAGTAAAGCGAATTACTGAGATCACAAATTACTCAGCTCGAGATATAGCCGGCGTCGACAAAATTTCAGCCCGTGCAAAATTCGGTTGGGCATCAGATGATTTTGTAGTAATTCACACAGGCAATATGGGAGCAAAGCAAGACCTCGAGAATGTCGTGCGCACAGCTGAAGCTCTTGCCAGTAATCCTCAGATCAAGATTTATCTCGTAGGCCATGGAAATCAAGAATCTCGCTTAAAGGCGCTTTGTACACGTAGGAACAACATTGCCGTTTTGCCTGCTGTCTCTGATGCAGATTACTCGGCATTGTTATCAGCTGCTGATTTATTACTGGTCAATGAGCGCAGTACGCAAATGGAGATGAGTTTACCCAGCAAGTTAACTTCATACCTCTATAGCGAGCGCCCTGTGATTGCGGCCGTGCCCCGTGGTGGTGCAACATGGAAGTTCTTAGATGGTGTGGCTGAGTTAGTTGAGGCTGGAGATCCCAAGGCGCTGGCATCAAAGATTGAAGAGTTGAGCAGGAATCAGAGTCGACTCGATGAATTGGCGAAGTTGGGTAGTGCATTTGCGGTCAAGCATCTTGATCCTGCTGTGGGGCGCAAGAAGTATCTTGAATGGGTTGAAAAGCTGATTCAGTCCAAGTAAAAACCGATACCTAGGGCTTATTTTCTCATCGGCTCACGCCTAAACTTAAGACCTACCCATTGGAGAAGCATGGCTACCGGCTTTCGTGCACGCGTACTTGTGGCAGAGGATGAAGAGTTCACACTCAATCTTCTGCGCGAGGTTCTTGAGGGTGCCAACTTTCAGGTAGAAGCTGTCACATCGGTAGCGCAGGCGATTGCTCTAGTGGGTTCCTTTGATCCCCATGTGGTGATTACGGATTTGAACTTTGGCGTGGGACC
>JACCED010592890.1_pt1 | contig 11702 bp, 10 predicted proteins | sample 7455021 | NCBI WGS metagenome assembly JACCED01 (sample SAMN15323456, study PRJNA562643) | freshwater metagenome | isolation source: river surface water | place: USA:Blue River Watershed | collected 2017-08-19
GCTCCACGGCCATCGGTGTCTTTGGCTAGTACGTCCTTGATTTCGTCCGGGCCGCAAACAATATCTGCACCAAGTTCACGCGCCGCCTTTTGACGGAAGTCCACTGGCTCGACCACGATTGTGCGTGCACCAAGTGCTTTTGATACAGCAGTAACCGCAAGGCCAATCGGCCCGGCACCAAGCACAACCAGGGTGTCACTGGCGTTCACGTTTCCCACGCGCATCAGTGCGTAGTAGGCAACGCTGAACGGCTCAACGAGTGCGCCGTTGTTCCAAGAAATATTGTTTGGGATCTTGTGTAACCAAGAAGCCTTCGTGATGAAGAATTCTGCAGCGGCACCGCTGATTGAGAAACCAAAGTGATCATCACCAATCACACAGTCACCAACTACGTGATCACCTTTCTTGAAGTTGGTCACCTTGGCACCAACCTTCATCACTTCACCGGACCACTCGTGGCCAGGAATAATTGGGTAACTGAATGGAATGATGTAGCGTCCCTCAAGCAACTCAATGTCTGAGTGGCAAACGCCAACAGCACGAGATGCAATCAGTACTTCATCATCCGCGATGTCAGGAACTGAAAGTTCGTTGACCTCTGCCTTACCCTCTGAAACAAATTGAAGAGCCTTCATGATTAGTGTCCTCTTACTAGTACTTTGGTTTCGGTTCCGGTTGGTGATACAAGTTCTTCGAAGCCCTTTGAAACGATGTCGTCCATATTGATCTTTGAACTAACGACTTTTTCAACCGGCAGTCCGCGACGACCAATAAGGTCAATGATGCGTGGCCAGTCAGTCACTGGGTAACACCAGGTTCCGGTGTAGGTGATCTCGCGCTCTGACAGCTCCATTGGCTCAAGCGATGCTGGCTTGGTGTGCAAACCAGTCTGCACAACATATCCGCCTGAACGAACTGACTTGATTGCTGTTTGCAATGCACGTTCGTTTCCTGAACACTCAATTACCGCATCAACACCGATTCCTCCGGTGGCATCTTTCAGCGCAGCGATTACATCATCCTTGGTTGGGTCAAGCAGTGTTGCAACACCCAGGTCGTTCATCATCTTCTGACGGTTTGGGTTTAGTTCTGAAACGTAGACGCGAGCGCCAAGGTTTTCTGCATAAAGTGCAGCAAGAGCACCGATAGGACCTGCTCCGGTAATAAGAATTGTGTCGCCTGGGCGAAGGTTGCCGCGGTCAACACCGTAGGCAGCTACCGCTGTTGGCTCAACTAGTGCACCCGCAACATCTGAAACAGCATCGTGCAACTTGAAGACGTTTGCAGCAGGAACAACTGCCTGCTCGGCAATGCCACCCCACTCGCAGCTAAGACCAATGCAGGCCATTGAGGTGCATAGGTGGTTGTCACCACGGGAACAGAAGTAGCAAACGCCACATGACAAAAGTGGCATCGCTGAAACGCGGTCGCCGACCTTTACGTTGGTCACGCCTTTACCCACCTCTAGAACCTCGGCACTGAACTCGTGACCAAGAATCTGCGGCAGGATTGAGCCGTTTAGCTTGTGTGGCTTTGAAGGAATAACAATTGGTCCCATGGCGTACTCGTGCACATCGGTGCCACAGATTCCGCACCAGAAGGGCTTAAGTCTTACCTCGCCTGGGCCCACGTTTTGCGGCTCGGCCACATTTTCAACACGGATATCCTTAGCTCCGTAAAAGATCGCTGCCTTCATGATTGCTCCTTTATTACTGTCTTTTAGAGTGATGGATCGAAAAGCACTTTGCCCTGGATCTTGCCAGCGCCTAGTAGTTCAAGCTGCGCGCTGATTTCTGAAAGCGGGTAGACACCCTCAATCAACTCTTCAGCAAGAGTGGTTGTTCCCAAGATTTCAAGTGCCGGGGCCAGATCCTGGTCGCAAACATGGGCCAAGGTGGTCTGTATGTTGATTTCGCTGAGCACAATCTTGTAGACATCTAGCTCTGGCTTTACGCTTGGCAAACCCACCTGCAAAATGTTTCCGCCGCGCTTAACCAGGTTGATAGCAAACGGAAGCTGACCCGGTGCGCCACTGGCTTCGATTACAACATCGATACCCGCCTCGCCAAAAATCTTCTTGATGTCAGATTCAGCATTCTCGCCAACCTCAACCACGTGATCGGCACCTAGGCGAGATGCTCGTTCCAAGCGGCTGCCACCAAAGTCCATAACCGCCACTTCCGCGTTGAATAGTTTCTTTAAGCCGGCAAGAACAAATGTGCCGATTGCACCAGCGCCAATCAAAAGAACTTTGTCACCATCGCGAACACCCGAGCGACGAGCTGCGTGCAAACCAACAGCAAGCGGTTGTGCAATGCCGGCTGCATCCAAACTCAAACCAGCTGGCACTGCAACCAATGTGCTGGTTGGTACTGCTACGTACTCTGCCATTCCGCCATCGCGATTCAATCCAAGGGTTACATATTTTTCGCAAAGGTTGGTGCGCATCTCTTTGCAACGCTTGCATTGTCCGCATGAAATTCCAGCACCCGATGCAACGATGTCGCCAACTTTGAATCCACCTGAGCCATCGGTTGTGGCTGCAACCTCTCCGATGAATTCGTGGCCAAGAATCATTGGGCCGTGATGACCTGAAATTGGGTGCTTCGTCTGAGTCGGAAACATTTTTGGTCCCGACTTGTATTCAGATGCATCGGTGCCGCACATTCCTGAGCGTAAAACCTTAAGTAGGACTTCGCCGGCTATCGGTGTTGGCAGATCTCGCTCTTCAATTCTTACGTCACCACTTGCGTGGTAAACGGCGGCCTTCATTGATGTGGACATGAATTTATTTTCCGCCGCGACCTTCAACAGTGTTCAGGTGTGACTGTGAGTCACGCTGCAGAGGCAGCGGTCCACCAACTGAGTAGTAACGCTGACCAGCAACTAGAAGATCTTCCGCAGGGAACTTCGTAATTACCTGGCAGCCAGTTGCTGTCACGACAACTTCCTCTTCAATGCGAGCAGCACCCCAGCCATCAGCTGATGGCCAATATGTCTCAAGGGCAAAGACCATGCCTTCTTTAAGTTCTTCTGGATGATCAAATGAAACCAAACGAGAGAAGATTGGCTTTTCCCAAATCGATAGACCAACGCCGTGGCCATACTGCAGCGCGAACGCTGCTTCTTCGTTTGCGAAACCAAACTCTTCTGCCTTAGGCCAAACCGCAACGATGTCTGCGGTTGTTGCACCAGGACGTACCAGCGCAATTGCACGGTCCATGTATTCGCGAGCGCGCTTGTAGGCGTCGTGCTGAGCGCTGCTTGCAGAACCAACCGCAAAGGTGCGGTAGTAGCAAGTGCGGTAACCCTGGTAGCTGTGCAAAATATCGAAGAACGCTGGGTCACCCGGGCGAATCAAGCGGTCTGAGTAAACATGTGGGTGCGGCGAGCAGCGCTCACCCGAGATAGCGTTTACCCCTTCTACATACTCAGAACCTAGATCGTAAAGCACCTTTGAAACAAGGCCAACAGCCTCGTTCTCTTTCACTCCTGGGCGCAGGAACTCGTAGAGCTTTTCGTATGCGGCATCAACCATCGATGCTGCCTGAGTAAGTAGACCAATTTCTTCACCGGTCTTGATAGCACGAGCGTTCAAGAAGATTTGCTGACCATCAACTACGGTGATGCCTGCGCGCTGCAGGGCAAACAAAATTGGCAGCTCAACGATGTCAATTCCAAGTGGCTCATTGAGCAAGCCAAACTTTTCAAGTTCGCGCTTAATCTTTGAAGCAACTTCATCGGCAATACCAGCATCGGGATTGAATGCACCGCGAAGAGTTGAGATACCTGCACGTGCACCAGATTCAGCGCGAGGCTTTACTGCACCGTGGTGTGGAGCGTGCGGATCAGCATCTGCTTCGGCGGTGGTGGTGTCTAGCCACGGGTTGTAAAGCTTGTGGTGCTTGGCGGCTGAACCAAAGTCCCAAACGATTGGATCGGAGTTACGAGTGACAAGTGCAAAACGAATTGCCTTGTCAATCGCCCAGGTACCAATGTGAGTTGATGACATGTAGCGAATGTTGGCAAAGTCAAACGCAAGCAGCGCGCCGACATCTGATTTGTTTAGCTCGCGCTTTAGATTCGCAAGACGATCGGTGCGCAGCTTGTCAAAATCCAGACGCTGTTCCCAGTCAACCTGGTTGGTGCCGAATGTTGCAGTTGTCATGATGTGCCTTTCGCTACTGACTCTGGTTAAACCAGAATCATTCCGCCGTCAATTGCCATGGTTTGGCCAGTTACGTAATCTGAATCGCTGCTTGCAAGGAACAAAGCAGTTGGAACTATGTCTTCTGGTTGTGCTGCGCGACCCACAAGAATTCCTGATGCCATCGAATCGAATCCCGAATCGCCTTCACCAATTTCTTCAAGGTCTTTGTCTAGCTTTAGCCAAAGTGGTGTGTCAACAACACCTGGTGAAAAAGCGTTCACTGTGATCTTGTGTTCTGCAAGTGCACGAGCTGCCGCCTGAGTAATTGAAATCACCGCAGCTTTTGAAGCGCTGTAAGGAGCGAAACTTGAGAAGCCTTGGCGACCAGCAATCGATGCAGTGTTGACAACTTTGCCTCCGCTACCTTGGCGAATGTATTGCTTGGCTGCTTCCTGTGTTCCGACAAAAACAGCTAGGGCATTGACACTCATGATTGCGTTGAAGTTTTCTTCGGTGACATCCAGAAATTTCATCGGCTTGTTGAAGCCGGCGTTGTTGAAATAGCAATCCAACTTGCCAAAAGTCTTTACGGCCAGTTCGATTCCAGCTGCAACTGATGCACGCTTGGTTACATCTACTTGGGCAGCAATCGCCTTACCGCCGGCACTGATGATTTCGTCGGCTGTCTTCTGGGCCGACTCTAGGTTTAGGTCGGCAATCACTACATTGGCGCCCTCAGCAGCCAAGCCCATCGAGATACCCTTGCCAATTCCTGATGCTCCACCGGTAATAATCACGGTGCGATCAGCCATTCTGGATCCCATCATGTCCTCCTCGACATGTTGCCCCGGTTTGGGGCTTTTTCAGTGTGTTTAGTCTAGATGAACAAATAATCCATCGACAACAAACCAAAAATCCAAAATTTCCTCATTTCAGGGTCAATTTTTGACCAAAAACACCGTGAATACTGGGCTGTAGCGGTGATAGGCCAAATTCAACCTCGGAAACGTTTTCAAACCGTTATGTCCGGCCTGTCTGAACACTTTGGGCATGGTGTTGACTGTGAGTGTAAATCGGCAAGAAAGGATCCAAGCCATGTCATTCACCGTTAAAGGGGTACACCACTTCGGCATCACCGTTCGCGACATGAAAAGGTCGTTCGAGTGGTACACCAAGATGTTTGGACTGCAGCCTGGGCCGGTAAACCACGGCGAAGGCAAAGAACTCTCTGATGCTGTTCAGGTTGAGGGCACCGAGCTTTCCTTCTCAATGATTGACATCGGAGGCACCCGGATTGAGTTCCTGGAGTACCACAATCCTCCAGGCAAGGACTTCACGCTAAAAAACGGAGATGTTGGCGCCACCCACATTTGCCTACAGATTGATGACATGGATGTGGCATATGCCACTCTCCTGGAGCGCGGTGCTATTTTCAACGCTCCACCGGTAACCCTCACCGATGGCGACTTGGCCGGTTCACGTTGGGCTTACCTGCGAGACCCAGATGGCATTCAGTTGGAAATTTGGGCAAGCCCAAAGTAATTAGCTACGGCTAACTCGAACCATTTCTTCGCGCTCAACAACTTTCACGCGCTCACGTTCGATTGGTGAAGTATCGGCTGCACCAAGAGCAATCTCGTGTTCATTCAACTTCAACCAGCCAGACCAATCGGTGTATTCAACACCGCGTTCAATCAACTTGGTGAGAACGCTTTCTTGAGTTGGGTCTACCAGGGTTTCGATATCTGAGACCAGGTTCGCAATTGTCTCCATGGCATCTGACTTGGTGTGGCCGATTAGACCAACCGGTCCACGCTTGATCCAGCCGGTCGCGTACATGCCAACAACACGCTTTCCGTGTTCGTCAACAACACGACCACCATCGTTGCGAATCACGCCGTACTTTTCATCGAATGGAATTCCTGGCAACTCTGATCCAAAGTAACCAATCGCGCGATACACGGCCTGCACGTCATAGTTTCGGAATTCCCCAGTATTTGAAATCGCCCCTGCACCAGCATCAGCTGTGCGCTCAAACTTCATGCCAGAAACTTTTCCGTCGGTGCCAACGATTTCAACCGGCTTGTGCCAGAAGTGCAGGTGCAAACGACGCGGAGCGCCAGTTAGTTCGCGGGTTCTCCACTCGTTCATTACGCGAGCCATCACCTTGTGCTGATTGGTAATTCCTTCGGCGTCTTCATCGAACCAAGAATCTTTTCCGGGTAGCGGTGCAAAATCCTCTTCGTAAACCACGATGTCAACGTTTTCAACTTCACCAAGTTCGCGAAGCTCTATCGGTGTGAATTTGATGCTTGCTGGACCGCGGCGACCAAACACGTGCACATCGGTAACCGGTGACTGCTTCAAGCCCTCATAAACGTTGGCCGGAATGTCTGTGCTCAGCATGTCATCTGGCAGCTTTGATAATACGCGAGCGACATCCAGCGCCACGTTTCCGTTGCCAAGCACGGCAACCTCTTTGGCGTTCAGCGGCCAGGTACGTGGGTAGTCAGGGTGACCGTCGTACCAAGAAACAAAATCAGCGGCGCCATAAGAACCATCAATTTCAATGCCAGGAATATTTAGTTCGGCATCTTTGATTGCGCCGGTTGCAAAAATAACCGCGTGGTAGTGCTCGCGGATATCCTTCAGGTGCAGGTCTGTTCCAAAAGTCACGTTGCCGTAGAAACGAATGGTGCCCTCGGCGAGCATTTCGTGCAGCGAGTTCACAATGCCCTTGATGCGCGGGTGGTCAGGAGCAACTCCGTAGCGAATCAAACCGTATGGTGCTGGCAGGGAATCGAATAGGTCGATTTCTACATCGGGGTGCTGAGTTTTCAGGATGTTTCCCGCGTAAATACCGGCCGGGCCGGCGCCAATAATGGCGACTTTTAGGTGTTTAGACATTAGGTACTAATTTACAGCACCCCGGCAAGGCCCCCAAATGACAGCCAACCACGGTGAACCACAGGGAACCAACCATAAAAAGTAAACTCAAGATGATGAAGACACTGGTAATCATGCCTACTTATAACGAGGCATTGAACATTGAGCACTCGGTTGTGGAGCTCTTCAAGCACAACCCTCAGGTGTCTCTTCTTATCGTTGATGATTCCAGCCCCGATGGCACAGGCGCGATAGCCGACAAACTTGCTCTTGCCAATAAACAAATCACTGTGCTGCATCGAACCGCAAAAACCGGTTTAGCCGATGCTTACAAAGCAGGTTTTGCATGGGGACTACAACAAAAATTTGATTTGCTAATTGAAATGGATGCTGACGGCAGTCACCGTGCCGAAGATCTGCCGAAACTATTGGCAAAGGCCAACACTCACGAACTAGTAATTGGTTCTCGTTGGGTCGCCGGTGGCAGTGTTGAGAACTGGCCCGCGTATCGCATGGCGCTATCACGCGGTGGCAATGCATATGCAAAGTTCATGCTTGGTTCAAAAATCAAAGACATGACTGCCGGGTTTCGCGTTTATCAATCGCAATTAATTGAACGATTGCATCTTGAAGACCTTGCCGCGCACGGCTATTCGTTTCAAGTAGAGATGACAAGAAAATGTGAGCTAATTCGCGCCAGTATCACCGAGGTGCCGATCACATTTGTTGAACGTGAGCACGGAGTATCAAAGATGAGTAATGCCATTGTCTTTGAGGCCATGTGGTTAGTCACCATCCTTGGTTTAAAGAGAATATTTGGAGTAAAAAACTCGTAAACACTGCCCGGGCTGGCAGATTGCCTCTTGTTCTATTTGGGTTATTGGCTTATTTTTGAAGTGACTCAATCGGGTCAATACAACAGACGGCTGGAATTACCATCCAGTACGAAACTGAAGGAATAAATTGAATATTGCACACAAGCGCGCCTGGAAAATTGGCGCTGCTGCCCTTATTGCAGCAATCTCAGCAACCGCACTTACTGGTTGCGCAAAAGAAACCACACCCACAACCGGCGAAGCAACCATCACGGTTTACTCGGGCCGATCAGAAGATCTAATTGCAGATCTACTCAAAGATTTCACCAAAGAAACCGGAATTGGCGTTGAAGTGCGCTACTCAGATTCAGCCTCGTTGGCAGCACAAATTCTTGAAGAAGGATCGAATGTGCAAGCTGACGTATTTTTCTCACAGGATGCCGGTGCTTTAGGCGCGGTAGCCGAGGCAGGGGTCTTCAAGACCATCAATCCAGACATCACCTCGTTGGTAGAAGAAAAGTATCGCTCAGCAGACAACACCTGGGTTGGAGTATCTGGCCGAAGTCGAGTTCTTTCTTACGACCCAAAGAAAGTTTCTGAATCGGAACTGCCTAAATCAATATTTGACCTCGCCGACTCTCGTTGGAAGGGCAAAATCGGCATCGCGCCAACCAATGCATCGTTCCAATCAGCGGTGACTGCCATGCGCGTTCTCAAGGGTGACGAGGCAACCTCAACCTGGCTAAAGGCCATGAAGTCTAATGCGGTTTTGTTTGAAAAGAACGGCCAAATTTTAGAGGCAGTGGAGACCGGTCAGATTCAAGCCGGACTGATCAACCACTACTACTGGTTCGAACGGGCCACTGAGGTTGGCGAAGACAAGATGACCTCAAAGATGGCATGGTTCCAAGCAGGCGATGCAGGAAACCTGATCAACGTTGCGGGTATCGGTGTTTTGAGTGACAAGCCAGAAGCGCAGACTTTTGCAAAATGGTTGCTGAGCGAAACAGCACAAACCTACTTTGTTGAAAAGACATCGGAGTACTCGCTAACCGGCATTCCAGCGCAGGCAAATTTGCCAGCGCTAAAGGATATCCCAGCCGCAAAGATTGATCTAAGTGCCCTGGCTCCACTAGCCAAAACTCTTGAATTGATTAGAGACGCCGGACTAACCGACTAGAAAGTTTGTTCTGAAAAATTCACTGCGGCAACGACCACCAGCGCTTTTAGTTGTGCTGGCGGTTGTTGCCGTATTGATTTCTCTAGCCCCAGTTAGCTACTTACTTGTTCGCCTAACTGATTTTGGCTTCGACAAGTTTTTGGCAAACGTTCTAAGACCAAGAAGTTTTGAACTGCTCGGTAATTCAATTCTTCTTGCACTTTGCGTATCGGTGTCTGCGGTGATTATTGGTAGTTTGCAAGCTTGGCTCAGTGTGCGCACAACCATCAGGGGTCGCGCACTGTTTGCGATTCTGGCAGCACTGCCACTTGCGATGCCAAGTTACGTGACCGCCTACACATTCACCGCGTTGTTCCCCGGCTTCAAGGGCTTTGCCGCTTCTTGGCTGGTGCTAACTATAGGTACGGCTCCATACGTATACCTTGCTGTTTCAGCAACCTTGCTGCGCACAGATGCGGCAACCGAGGAAGTGGCTCGTTCACTCGGCGCAGGTAAATGGAATGTTTTCCGCCGAGTAACCTGGCCCGCGGTTCGCCCCGCTGCAGTTTCAGGCGCAATGCTTTCTGCGCTTTACGCACTTAGTGATTTTGGTGCTGTTTCAATTCTCAGCTTTGACACGTTCACTCGCGCAATCTACAGCGCCTACCGCTCAAGCTTTGACCGCTCAGGAGCAGCCAGCCTTGCGGTAATTCTTGTGGTCATCACCATCGCACTTTTGATTTTGGAGCCAAACCTGCGAGGCAAAAACTTGCAAACCGATGGCCGAACCCGCAGAACATCACTGATTCAGCTAGCCAAACTTGAGTGGCTTGCACTTGGCTTCCTGATTGCCTGGACGATCATCAGCCTGGTGCTTCCAGCCTTCAGTCTTTTCAGAGCAACGCAACTTGGTTTGTCTGAGGTCAACTTTGGCGAAATCACTCGTGCTCTGGTGAACTCACTTAGCTACGCTTTAGCCGGAGGTCTAATCGCCGTGGTCTTTGGCGTTGCCATCTCGCTGCTCACCGTGCGCTTCCGTTCAAAGTTGTCCATCGCCTTTGATCGCACAATTTGGATTACCCACGCGGTTCCTGGGATTGTCGTTGCACTGTCGTTGGTCTTCTTGAGCAATCGACTGCTCCCACAGATTTACCAAACCAGTGCCTTGGTTTTGATTGCCTACCTAATTCTTTTCTTGCCAAACGCAATCGCTGCGATGCAGACACCGATAAGCCAGGTACCACGCTCACTTGATGAAATAGCAGCTAGCCTTGGAGCATCTCGAATCGCAACTATTAAGCGTGTGCTTATTCCAATTGCTGGCCCAGGTATCTTGGCCGGTGCCGCATTGGTTTCACTATCGGTGTTGAAAGAATTACCAGCAACCCTGTTACTTCGCGAAACCGGCGTTGAAACCCTGGCTACCCGCCTGTGGAACGAGACCTCCGTATCTGCCTATGCCGCTGCGGCCCCTTATGCATTACTTTTAGTAGTTGTCGCCGGAATTCCAGCCTGGCTACTAAATCGTCAAGTTCGCCAAAGTGTGCGCTTTGAGATCAACCAGAGAATGGAGCGTGAATAGTGCCTATTGTGCTTTCGCTTCAATCTGTAAATAAAACTTTTGCCGGTCAAAAAGTTTTGAGCAACCTAAATCTTGAAGTACACGAAAAAGAATTTCTTGCCGTGCTTGGTAGCAGCGGCTCGGGTAAGACCACTTTGCTTCGTTTGATCTCAGGTTTCGATACCGCAGACTCTGGCGAGATTCGAATCAATGACCGCTTGGTGTTTGGTAAAAATACCAACGTGCTTGCAGAAGAGCGCAGAGTTGGCTTCGTGCCACAAGATGCGGCTCTATTTCCGCACCTAAACGTTGCCGGCAACATTGAATTTGGCTTAAGCAAACTAAGTGCTGCTGAAAGAACAGCGCGAGTCGCCGAGCTGCTTCGCCTAGTTGACCTTGTTGGTTTCGAGACCCGCATGCCTCACGAGCTATCTGGCGGGCAACGTCACCGCGTAGCTCTTGCTCGCGCGTTGGCACCAAAGCCAGACCTGATCCTGCTTGATGAGCCGTTCTCGGCTCTCGATGCGGAACTTCGAGTGCGCCTTCGCGAAGATGTCCGCAAGGTAATTGCCAAGGCTGGCATTACCGCCATCATGGTGACCCACGATCAAGAAGAAGCGCTTTCCATGGCTAGCCGCGTTGCAATTTTGCGCGATGGTGAATTTGCGCAAATCGGAAACCCAAGCGAGATCTACCAATCCCCTGCAGACATCGAGATGGCAACCTTTTTGGGTGATTCAGTCATCATCAACGGAGTTATTGAGAACGAGAAGATTGTCACTGACCTTGGCCTGTTGACCCCGCTAAATAAGGTTGTCAACGGCGCAACCGGTCGAGTGGCAATTAGACCCGAGAATTTCTACCTGCAGCCAAATCCAAATGGCGAGGGCGAAGTGATTGGTCGCCAGTACTTTGGCCACGATGCGTTGGTTGAAGTGAAACTGCCAAAGCTTGTAATTCAGGCAAGAGCCAACGGACCATTCGCGCCAGAGCTGGGCATGAAAGTGACAGTTTGGGTGCGCGGCCAAGTTAATTTCTACACCGATTAATTAGTAGCCCGATTAACGTCTTGACCGCGGGACGCGGTTTTGATTACTTGTACGAATTACTTGTAGTGGCCAACGAGGCGCA
>JACCED011029083.1_pt1 | contig 11702 bp, 13 predicted proteins | sample 7455021 | NCBI WGS metagenome assembly JACCED01 (sample SAMN15323456, study PRJNA562643) | freshwater metagenome | isolation source: river surface water | place: USA:Blue River Watershed | collected 2017-08-19
GGGAATTGTTGCAGGTTGCGAGGCAATTTTCCGCAGATTTTGGCACGTTCAATAGCTGAAAGCACCTATAGACGTGCCAAAATCTCCGGAAAATTGCCTCGCAACCTGCAACAATTCCCCATAAACTGAACCCATTATTCAGGTCTGATATTTCACTTGGATGAGAAATAGGCCGTGCGGCGGAGCAGTTCTTCCTGCTCTTCTGCGGTCTTTTGCTGCAAAAATTTCTGGAAGTGTTTCAAGCGGGATTTTTCCGTAACTGATGTCGAGCAAGGTTCCGACAAGGTTGCGCACCATCTTGTACAGAAAACCATTACCTTCAAACTCTAGTCTGAGCCCTTTGGATATAGGAACTACGCTTAAGCGGTGGATTGTCCGCACAGGGTTTTTTGCAGCGGAGCCGCTATGTGCTTCATGGGAAAATGAGGTGAAGTCATGGGTTCCGACACAAAGTTCTGCAGCTTGTTCCAGTAGGGATACATTGACACGATGGGGAACATGGTAGCGGTATTGTTTAAAGAAGGGGTCCAGGATCGGATCGAGATGCAGATAATAGTGGTAGATTTTCCCCGATGCGCTATAACGGGCATGGAAATCGGAAGGGGCCGTTTCGACCGAGCAGATCCGGATGTCGTGGGGAAGAAGGCCGTTAAGAGAGTTTTTCAGCTTAAAGAGGTCGAGGGGATCTGGATAGGTGAAATGGGCAGTCTGCCCATAAGCATGAACTCCTGCGTCTGTGCGGCCGGAACCATGAATCGAAGTGGGCATGCGTAAAGCAGTCGATAGAGCTTTTTCAATCACCTCTTGGATAGAGGTCCCATTCGATTGGACTTGCCAACCGCTGTACTCGGTTCCATCGTAAGCGATGGTTAACGTGTAAATGTTCATAAAGGAAAGGATGTGTGCAGGGCCACTTGCCAATCTTCTGGCGTCGTGATCTTAAAATTTTGATAAGAGTCTTTGATCAGTTTTACGGGATGGTTTGTGAGTTCGACGAGAGATGCATCGTCGGTCACATCGAGATTGTATTCGAGAGCGATGTCAAAACCTTTTTTAAGAAGGGCCGGAGTTGCGGCTTGAGGGGTGTGCATTTCCCAGAGTTTCGATCGGTCTAACGTGCTTTGAATGAATTGATTGGGATCGGCCTCTTTGATCGTATTTTTAGCAGGGACAGCTAATGCCGCGGCTCCATAACGTCTGGCTTCTTCGAGCAGTTGCTCTAGGGAGTCTTTGGACAAGAAGGGCCGGACGCTGTCATGGACGCAGACGAGGTCGGGTTGAGAGGAAATGGCAAGGAATCCGTTATAGACGGAGTCTTGCCGTCGGTTCCCTGGAAGGGCGAAACGGACCTCCGGGAGTGTGAATCTAGGAAAAAGGGTTTGGAATTGGGGGGCGCAAACAACAATAATTTCTACGACGTGCGGGCATGAGGTAAACTGTTCAAAGCTATGGAGAGCAACGGGCTTCCCCTGCAAGTTAAGAAATTGTTTGGGTGTGTGTGATTGCATCCGGCTGCCTTGGCCGCCAGCGAGCAAAATAACTGATACTTTGTAGGGAGATGATTTCATAGATAATAGGGATAATCAAAAAGGAGGCAGAATGCAACTGTGAGAGTGCATTCTGCCGGCAAAATTTACGAGAGGTGCTTGCTAACGAGTTTTGTCATTTCAAACATGTTAACGGATTTTTTAGCTCCGAAGACTTTCGCGAGTTTGTCATCAGGATTGATGTTACGCTTGTTCTTTGCATCTTGGCATTTATTGGATTTAATATAAGCCCAGAGTTTTTTAGTGACTTCCGTACGCGGCATTGGTCCTTTTCCGACTACTGCTGTGAGATCGTCGCTGATCTGCATCGGTTGCATAAACTTTGATTTCTTATCTTTTGCCATTTTGCTTTCTCCTTTAAAAATACTGCGTTTGGTCTATCCTCACAAAATTTCTATTGGATAGAGGTTTCGAGGGTTGATACGAGTTATTTCCTCGAAGGACAAGTTGTATCTCTCCTGGGAATTAATAGTCAAAAAAAATCGTTGCAGCTTATTTTTTCTTCGATAAGATTTTCTCAGAGAACTATTTTTAAGCTGTTGATTATGAGTATTTTTTGATTATTCTGCTCCCAAGGGGCGTTTTTTTAATTGCGTCCTTGGAGATCCCCAAGGTAATATTTTGCATCTGACGAGCCAATTGCAAAATTCAAGGCACAGGGATTTTACAATTGGAGTTACTACAATCAGCGAATTCTGTTTCTCACTTGAAATGATTTATGCAAAGACTATTTGAATTAGCACTGGCGCTCCGATCATCTTCCAATCCTCTTGAAAAGCTAGATCAACTCAATCGTGATCCTTCGGTGATATCCTTCATGGAGGAGCCGAGCGCCTTGCGCACGTTCTTAGCAGGACTCTCCATTGAATGCGAGGTCGTGATCAAATCCTTGATCGCTTTAGGGCAGGCAGAGAGGCTTTTTCCAAATAAAAAGAGCGGAGTTGGCATTGCTGACCAAATCAGGGCTCTTATTGAGGAATTGATGCCTGTCGAAAGGTTTTATCGGGAGATCGGCGGTCTGGTTGGGTATCATGTGTTGCTGCTCCACCATCTTCAAAACAAGACCTTGAGCGAGGCTGCAATAAAGGCTGTTTATCACCGTCCTCAAGGGATCGACTTGTTCGATCCGACTGAGGAGGTCAGGAAATATGTGCTTGCGGGAATTTCTTTCCTCCCGTCGATCGCCGAGATTTATCCAGTCGGGGGGGCTGCAGACAGGCTTCGACTTCACGATCCTGACGCCAAAGTTCCTCTTCCCGCTGCAAGGTTGCAATTTTGCGGTAATACGTTGCTCGAATGGATGGTGCACGATCTGCAAGCTCGGGAGTACCTCTATTTTAAGCTCTTTAATAAGCAAGTGACCGTGCCGATTGCGATGATGACATCGCAAGAAAAAGACAATCATGCGCAGATTTTAGCCCTTTGCGAAGAGAAGAAATGGTTTGGGAGGCCTGCGACCAGTTTTGCCTTTTTTTGCCAGCCTGCTGTTCCCACAATGGACAAGGAGGGCAATTGGTGTTTGCTAGGGCCACTGAAGCCACTGATGAAGCCTGGCGGGCATGGGGTTATTTGGAAGTTGGCGAAGGACCAAGGGATCCTTGATTGGTTGGCTGGGTTGAATAAGAAGAAGGTGCTTGTCCGCCAGATCAACAATCCGATTGCCGGTTGTGACTATGGGCTGCTTGCGTTTACGGGAATTGGTTGTGATCGAGATAAGGAATTTGGTTTTGCGTCCTGTTTAAGGCAGGTCAAAGCAGCTGAAGGTGTTAATGTGCTGATCGAAAGAAGTATGAAAGACCAAATTGAGTATTGCTTGACCAACATCGAGTATTGTGATTTTGAGAAATTTGGAATTGAAGATGTTGCTGTAGGGCCTAAAAGCTGTTACTCTCAATATCCTTCGAATACCAATATCTTATTTGCAGATATTTCACGCATTTGCGATGCGGTCACAGACTGTCCGATCCCCGGCATGATCGTCAATCTAAAGAAAATGACGTTTCAAGATGAACAGGGAGAGATCAGGCAAGAAGAGTTGGCGCGATTAGAATCAACGATGCAAAACATTGCCGACTCGTTTATTTATCGGTTCCCATATGGAGAAAATGTCAACGGCCTGCCCGAGCTAAGCACATACCTGACCTATAACCACCGGCATAAAACAATCTCGACTGTTAAGAAGGAGTATGCTGAGGGTTCCTCACTTTTGGAAACTCCTGAAGGGTGTTATTGGGATCTGTATCGGAATGCGCATGAGCTTTTGGAAGAAAATTGCGGGTTTTCCCTTCCGAAGCTCGTTGATCAGCAGAGTTATTTGGAGTTGGGGCCTCCGTTTGATTTTTCTTACCACCCTTCGCTAGGACCTGTTTATTCGATTATATCTCAGAAGGTGCGTAAAGGCTCAATAGCTCATGGCAGCCAATTGCACTTAGATATCGCCGAGATCGATTGTGAAAACCTGAACTTGCGCGGTCGATTGAGCATTTGTGCGGACACTGCAATGGGCCACCTGGATAAGGGTGGCAAATTGAACTATTCTCATCGTGGTGGGCGATGCACACTCCGCCATGTTTCGGTGATCAATGCGGGCAGCTTGTTGCGCTCAGCTACTTCATGTTGGAAACGGGAAGGCACAAGCGCTTCAGGGTGTGAGTCAGGGTGTGAGATTGTTTTGCGCGGCGATAGCGAGTTTGAAGCGTGCGATGTCACATTATCAGGAGATTTTCAAGTAGAAGTCGAGGACGGATTTCGAGTGATTGCAATTGAGGAGAATGGAAAAATTCAGCTGAAAAAAGAAAAGTTGGACACCAACCGCTGGTACTGGGTTTACGCGGTCAATGACTGCAATGAAATTTGCCTGAGAAAAAATCAGGAGAAATAAAGAAGCAGTGAACGTGAGGTTCACTGCTTTTAAAGAAGGATTCCTTTATACGCGATGAGCTAATTCTGGAGTATTTGGCTGCGGAGCTGGAGCTGGTGTTGCTCTGTTGCAGAAAACTGAACTAATAACGGCGTAGGCTATCATGCCGATTGCTGCTGCAACAACGGCAATGATGATTGGGCCGCGATGGTTGCTAACAAAATTTTTGAATTTGTCGAAATGAGGCCTTGCATAATCAGCAGCTTTTTGTGCATAGTCTGCAACTGTAGAGCCGAATGATTTTATTGATTTTCCAACCCATCCTGCAGCATTGTATGCTGAATCATTGATTTTCTGGAATATTGTAGAGCATGTTCTTGCTTCTTGAACTGTCGTTGACATATTGACCTCCTGATAGAGTGTTATTTCTCAAGGGGAATACCCTGCTTGAAAACTGCGGTTTATTATACCCCTGGCTCGATTTATGTAAAGACCTGGTTAAGTTCTCGTAAATTTCAAAAAATTTATATCTGCAGATTCCAAGCGAGAACGCATACACAAATATGCGGGGAAATGCGCGTGACTTTTTTGGGAATTTATTGCACACTCGAGTGCAAGTTATAGAAACCAGCAACATTGGAAAATCGGTACCAATTATGATCAACGAACAAGTGCAAGACCAAATCAAGAGCATCGATAACCGTCTCCTCCATATGTGGAGGTATCTTTGACTTAGGTGCAAAAACGCAGCAAGTGATCAAACTTGAAAAGAGAATGGAAGAGAGCGACTTTTGGGATGATAATGCGGCAGCGCAGAAAGTGATCAGCGAAGCCAATGAGCTCAGAGCATGGACCATCCCTTATCAAGAGTTGAAGCAAAGATTCGATAATGTAAAAGATCTGCTCCCCGAAGTTGCTGAATCGGAAGAGACTGCTTTTTTTGAGGATCTCATCAGTGAGCTTAACGAAGTGGACCGAGTTCTTTCTGAAATGGAGATTCGGAAAATGCTATCGGGCGAGCTTGATGGAAAGAACTGCTTTTTGAGCATCAATGCAGGAGCTGGAGGTACCGAAGCCTGCGACTGGGCCTTAATGCTTTCGAGGATGTATCAGCGGTGGGCGGCAAGGCGTGGATGGAAGATCGATGTTCTCGATACTGTCGAAGGCGAAGTTGCCGGCATCAAAAGCATCACGTTTAAGATCACAGGATCGTTCGCCTATGGCTATTGCAAAGGTGAAAGAGGTGTCCACAGGCTAGTGCGGATTTCTCCTTTTGACAGTAATGCTAGGCGGCATACAAGTTTTGCTTCTGTCGATATCACGCCGGAGATCGACGACGATATCCAGATTGAGATCAGACCGGAACATGTTCGTGTCGATACTTACCGCGCTTCTGGTGCGGGCGGGCAGCATGTCAACAAAACAGATTCTGCAGTTCGAATGACCCATATTCCATCGGGGATCATCGTTTCTTGCCAAAGCGAGCGGAGCCAGATCCAAAACCGCGAAACGTGCATGAAGATGTTACGAGCGAAGCTGTACGAGATTGAGATGTTGGAAAGGGAACGGAAGGTCAAAGAAATAGCCGGTGAGAAAAAAGAGATTGCATGGGGATCTCAAATTCGCAATTATGTGTTTCAACCCTATACACTTGTCAAAGACACGCGCACTAAGTTTGAAGTTGGAAATATCCATGCTGTAATGGATGGAGACATCGATGACTTTGTGAATGCCTATTTGAAAGAGTTTGGATAAGGGGGAATTTTAAAACTTGCTCCTTCAAGCAAGTTTTGCAATTGTCTTAAAAGGAGAATGGATGAGTCCAACAGCTGAAGCAGATATTCGCTACACCTATTTAACTGATGCTCCTTATTTGAGGGATTGGCTGCTGAAGAAAGAAGTGCAATGCTGGTTTCCTGTTTCTCAAGACAAGGAGATCGATGATGCAGCGCAGTGCTGGGTCGGTTTCTCCCGTTATAATTCGAGTTTAACCGCCACGATTGATGATCTCCCCTGTGGAATGGGAACACTATTTCTCATGCCCTACAAGAAAGTTGCCCATCACTGTTTGTTCAAGTTAGTTGTAGACCCAAAACATCAACGAAGGGGAATTGGACGCGACCTGTTAAAAAACTTAAAGCACTTGGCAAAAAATTATTTCCGTCTAGAGTTGATGCATATCGAAGTTTTTGAGGGAAATCCTTTCATTCATTTGCTTGAAGAATTTGATTTTCATGAATTTGCCCGCCAAGAAAAATTCGTGAAAGATGGGGATAGATATCTATCCAGAATCTTGTACCAAAGTTATCTTTAAGAGGTCTAATGACGAAGCCAGAACTTACCATTCGATTAACGCGCCTGGAAGATGCCTCGCCATTAATGCAGTGGTTGATGGATCCTAAAATTTTGTCATGGTTTCCTATGATCGACGCGCGCGAGGTCGAGGATGCTGTAAGGATTTGGATCGGATACTCTCGCATGGAAGCAGGATTGACTGCAGAATGCAATGGCGAGCCTTGCGGCATGGCTAATCTCTATATCCAACCCTATAAAAAGCTCATGCATACCTGCCTGCTTTCCATTATTGTCAAAGAAAGCATGCGGGGCAAAGGCATCGGTGCTGCTTTGCTCAAGGAGTTGATGCAGTATGCTAAAGAGAAATTTAAGATTGAGATCTTGCATTTAGAGGTCTATGAAGGCAATCCAGCTCAAAGGCTTTATGAGAGACTTGGATTTAAGGCATTTGGATCGCAAGTCCATTTCATTAAAGAAAATGGAAAGTATCTCGGAAAGACCTTCATGCAAAAGCAGCTATGATCTTCAAGTGGTTGTTCGGTCAGCGAAAAGAAAAACAGCTTTCTAAACCTCCTAAAAAGCAAATCAAGCGGATTGCTCGGGAAATCGTGCATGGAGAGCATTACAACCTCCAAGAAATTTACGATCAGGTAAATACCCATTATTTTGATGGCCGGGTGGATGTGCAGATCACCTGGTTTGGCAGTCAAAAAAGAGCGGCCAGCCGCCGTCGGATTCTCGGCCTTTACGACTTCACTAATAAGCTCATTAAAATCCACCGGATCCTCGACCAACCCAATTTTCCATCTTACTTTATCTCTTATGTTGTGTATCATGAAATGCTCCATCATGTCTTTCCTCCGAGCAAGCCAAAAAGAGGGAGACGGAAAGTTCATCATGCTGACTTTAAGCTGCATGAGAAAAAATTTGCAGAATACTCCCTTGCAAAAGAATGGGAGAAGGAAAATCATCAGATTTTTTTTTCAAAAAAAGGTGGATAGGGAGAAAAGTAAAATTGGCATCTTGTGCAGGAAAATTGCCGTGTTTTACCCCTTGGCTACCCCAAATGTGAGATTGATATGGCAGGGCATAGTAAATGGGCTAATATTAAGCACCGAAAAGGAAGAGCTGATGCAATCAAAGGGAAGATCTTTTCCCGCATCACAAAAGAGATCATCAGCGCAGTTAAGCAGGGAGGTCCAGATCCCAAATCCAATCCTAAGCTAAGGCTAGTGTTGCAAAAGGCGAGAGCTGTGAACCTTCCTAATGATAACATCGAGCGGAATATTAAAAAGGCCTCAAGCGCCGACCAGGCTGATTACGTTGAATTTACCTACGAACTTTATGGATATGGTGGCGTAGGGATCATTGTCGATGTGATGACCGACAATAAGAATAGGATTTCTTCCGATATGCGGATCGCGACCAATAAAAAAGGGGGGACGATTGCTAATCCAGGTGCTGTCGCCTTTAATTTTGATCGAAAGGGGGTCATTCAAGTCTCTAAAAAAAGTGCTATCGAGGATGAACTCTTTTTAAATGCAACCGATGCAGGGGCAGAGGACTTTGATTCGACAGATGAACTGTTTATTATCACGACGCCACCTGATCAACTCTTTAATGTTAAAGAAAAATTAGAGCATATAGGGATCAAAGTTCAAGAGGCTGAATTGCAAATGATTCCCAAAAACTATGTAGAATGTGATGCGGAAAATGCTAAATCAAATCTTGAATTAATCGAATATTTAGAAGCTTTAGATGATGTCGATGCTGTTTTTCACAATTTAAAAATGGAGTAGAATAGATTTGGAAATCATTAATAAATTTATTTATTTATCATCTGTTCGCGGATTTGAATTAAAATCTGCAAAAAGACCATCAAAAATACACAAATACACTGAAATAACCTGAAGCATCGGTTTCTGACAGCATCGGACATTCGCTAAATTTAAATCCGCCTGTATCATCCAACTTATTCAAGTTGAGCTGCTTCGGTTGCGGATACACGAGAAGATCCTGTGGACCTTTGCAGTGAGGAGCTAAGTGAAGCCGCCCTTGGGCGCGAATTGGTCTTAAGAGCGCAGCTTGGTTCAAATTTCCGATTCTTCAAGTGATTTCAGTATACGTTCACTTTTTTCTTCGTTTGTTTTGTGATTTGCTTAATTTTATTCATTTTAATTAATTACGTTAAGTATAATTGCGGCTAATATTACGTTAAGTATAATTGCGGCTAATATAATGATGGGGTGGTGTTTATGTCTGCTTATATAAGATTACAGAATTTCATTACTAGCGCTCAGCTGGCCTATAACGCTCCTCAGTTGCAGCACATAGTCTTGGGCCAAGGAGATCAGCCTGCTTTATGTTTTGGAGCTGACAGGCCATTAGATTCTACAGAAGTTCAAAACCAAAATCGACGGATCTGGAATGTATTTGCCGATTCTTTGCGCGATGTCGTTGGAGAAAACAAGGTTCAAGAAATTTGCAGTAGATTCCGCTTCAGTATAGAGAGAATGAAAAAGGAAGGACACCCTCTGCTTGGAGAACACATCCAACTGTTTAGTATCGGCGCTAGTCGCATGATGACCCGCGATATTAAACAACATATTCCACAACAACATTTAAGCGATTTATCCGTTCTTCAGCTTGAAGAACGGATGAAAATGGTCAATCCCTTTCCAGTTATCGGATGGTCGTTGGACCCGCGAGAAATTTCTGGACCACCGACTCATTTTCTTTCCTGGTTTTTCCACGATGCGCTCCTGATGGACAAAGAGACCCAGCTTCTCTTATCTGATGTGAGAAACTTGTCCTTTCATGCATGGCAAGAGCGCTTTTGCAAGTGCATTGTCAACAGGGAGCTTGCTGAAAAACAAATCATCCCAGCACCTGGAGCAAATGGTCGTGTTGAGTACTACAAAGTCCAACGCAAAGTGACTACAGGCGATGGTCTTGTTGCTTACGCTTTAAGTCCTATAGGTTCAGATTCGACCTTGAAACCTATTTTGCTATTCCGTCCGTCGCAATTCGCTTTTGCGAATGAAGATGCAATCGAAACCTATATGAATGATGTTCAAGCCAACATTGGCGAGATGGGTTATTTGGCGGCGCGCAATGCGTTTACTCACCTGATGAGCGATCCTAAATTTTGTCCAGAGAATGGCAAGATTGAAGTCGCAGGTTACAGTTTAGGCGGGGCCCATGCCCAACGTTTTATTGCCGATCATTGGCGTAAAGTCTCCTCAGCAACATTTTATAACGATCCAAGCGTAGACAGCGAACTTGCCGAACGATTTGCCAATGAGGTGAATAGGTCTCCCCGATTTGCAGGGCCTCTCCGATTGAGCATCTTTAGGACAAAAGGGGATATTGCCCACCATGTCGGCGAGAAGCACTTAGGATGGGGACTAAGACATCCTGATACCGATCTTCAACTCCTAGAATTCGATCATCAAAATCAAGAGATCTCGTTGCTGAAGCTGCACGGACGCAGAGTGTTTGACAATCCTCATCACCATTACCATGTCACGCTGCATAATTCTGCTGCACTCGATGACCATTTGGACAATGAACGTCGCGGCGCAGCAGTGTTCTGGTATGAAAAAATGCGTAAGTGCTGGGGAACTATGGCTTTCTGGTTGTTATTTGGATTGCGTGAAGTGACCAAATTTTTTAGCGCGTTCTTAGGGATCCAAATCTTGCGGAGCAGCAAGCGCACGTACTAACCTGAATAATGGGTTTATTGCATAGAACCTTGCCGCATCTTGCGAGCACTTTTCGAAGATTTTGGCACGTCCATAGGTGCTGTCAGCTATTAAACGTGCCAAAATCTCCGGAAAATTGCCTCGCAACCTGCAACAATTCTCCATAAACTAAACCCATTATTCAGGTTAATGGGGTATTTTTCATGCTGTTTACTTCTTCTTTAGATATTGGTAGAGCAGAGGGATCAACGGGAGGAAGCCTAATCCGATCAGCAGGATCTTGATTTGCGTTGTAAAAATTTCTGAGCTGGAAAAATAGGTGTGGTGTTCCAAATAATAGGACAGGCCAGAACCGCCTTGGGCCAAGACAATCGCTAGAGGAAGCACGCCGACCAGTGTCGTCCAAATAAAGGTCCATCTTGGGATCTTTAGGACTGCAGAGGCGATATTGATCATCCAATAGGGGATCAAATGGGAAAAGCGGAGAAAAAGGAGATAATAGATCTGCTTCTTGCGAATCTCGGCTTGAAGATGAGTAAGATAAAGGCTTCCGGTCTTTGAAAGAGGATGTTTTAAAGCCACATCCGCAGCGTAAAAGAACAGTGTAGCTCCAAGTGTCTCAGCAAAAAGGATGTAAATGATCGCAAACGGCAGAGGGAAAAGAAAACCACCGAGGATGCTTAAAAAGATCGAGTCGGGAATGATCAGACAGACGGAGGCGACATAGATCAGGATATAGCAAAAAGCGTCGCGAAAAGGGTGCTCATGGATATGCAGCTTCCACTCGGCGTGCTTGAGTTGGATATATTCAAAGTTCAAATCGTGGTAGATCCCGCTTAAATAGACGTAGAGCATTGCACATAAAATCAGAAGAATAGGTATATAGGAAAAGAGCTGCTTTTTCATTGTCTGTTGTTAACCTGAATAATGGGTTTAGCTTATGGGGAATTGTTGCAGGTTACGAGGCAATTTTCCGGAGATTTTGGCACGTTCAACAGCTGAAAGCACCTGTGGACGTGCCAAAATCTTCGAAAAGTGCTCGCAAGATGCGGCAAGGTTCTATGAAATAAACCCATTATTCAGGTTGTTAGTCGCATATCATCTCCATACCTAGCAGCTTAAGCTAAAATTAGCAAGAATTCTTCTCTTTAACCTGGATAATGGGTTTAGTTTATACCGAAATCACTTGAAGAATCGGTTTTTGCCAGCGTCGCCTGCCAATGAATTTGAGATCCGCCTGCATCGCTCAACTTATTCAAGTTGAGCTGCTTCGGCGTCGGTTTGGCCTGACTCAAA
>JACCED010369309.1_pt1 | contig 11699 bp, 11 predicted proteins | sample 7455021 | NCBI WGS metagenome assembly JACCED01 (sample SAMN15323456, study PRJNA562643) | freshwater metagenome | isolation source: river surface water | place: USA:Blue River Watershed | collected 2017-08-19
CCGTGCGCGGCGGCCAGCCCGAGCTGTGGCTGCACCTGACCCTCAACACCACCGTGCTGCGCACCTGCCAGCGCTGCCTGCAGCCCGTGGCCCTGTCCCTGGCGGTCGAGCGCGACTTCCTGTTCGCACCCACCGAAGCCCAGGCCCAAGCCTGGGATGCCGAGCGCGACGACGCCGATGTGCTGGTGCTGAGCCCCTCGTTCAACCTGCTCGAGTTGCTGGAAGACGAGCTGTTGCTGGCCCTGCCCCTGGTGCCCCGGCACGACACCTGCCCCCAGCCGCTGGTGGCGCCGATGGGGGAGCCCACCGTGCAGGGCGAGGGCCCCGAATCGTCGTCAGAAGGGGTCGAGCGCGACAATCCCTTCGCCATCTTGGCCCAACTCAAGCGCCGGCACTGAGCCCAATGGGCCTGCGGCCTCGCACCCCAGCCCGCCCTGCGCTATACTAGAAGGCTTTTCGCCAACCGGGATTTCCCGGTCCACCTGGAGCAATCATGGCCGTTCAGCAAAACAAGAAGTCGCCCTCCAAGCGCGGCATGCACCGTTCGCACAATGCGCTGGGCACGCCGGGTACCGCCATCGAGCCCACCACGGGCGAGGTGCACCTGCGCCACCACATCAGCCCCACCGGCTTCTACCGCGGCCGCAAGGTGCTCAAGTCCAAGGCTGACGCCTGAGGTTCTGTTCGTTCCGCTCCCCAGCGTGAACCGAAAAAAGTGAACTGATCCGTGTCGAGCGCGCAACCGCTGGACACCGTCCGCCTGTCGGTGGACGTCATGGGAGGTGACCACGGACCGTCGGTCACCTTGCCGGCTTGTCGGTCTTTCCTGGACCGCTACCCCAAGGCCGAGCTGATTCTGGTGGGAACCGAAACGGCCCTGGCCGCAGCCCGTGCCTGGCCCCGAACCACCTGTGTGGTGGCCACCGAAGTGGTGACCATGGACGACCCCGTCGAGGTGGCGTTGCGCAAAAAGCGCGACTCGTCCATGCGCGTGGCCATCACCCAAGTCAAGGCTGTCCCAGCCGAAGAAGGCGTTGCTACAGAGCGCTCTTCAACCGGGCCTGTTGCACCCGCAGCCCACGCTTGCGTGTCGGCCGGCAACACCGGTGCCTTGATGGCCGTGGCCCGCTATGTGTTGAAAACCCTCGACGGCATCGACCGCCCGGCCATCGCCACGGTGATGCCCACACAAGCCGATGGCTACACCACGGTGCTGGACCTGGGCGCCAACGTCGACTGCAGCGCCGAACACCTGCTGCAATTCGCCCTGATGGGCAGCGCCCTGGTCACCGCCACCCAAGGCAAACCGCAGCCCACCGTGGGCCTGCTCAACATTGGCGAAGAGGCCATCAAGGGCAGCGAGGTGATCAAGGAAGCGGCCGAGCGGCTGCGGGCGGCGCATGCCGCGGGCCACCTGAACTTCCATGGCAATGTGGAAGGCAACGACATCTACAAAGGCACCACCGACGTGGTGGTGTGCGACGGTTTTGTGGGCAATGTGCTGCTCAAGACCTCTGAAGGGCTGGCGGCCATGTTGAGCCAGTTCATCAAACAAGAATTCACCCGCAACGCCTACAGCAAGCTGGCCGCGCTGGTTGCGCTGCCGGTGCTCAACCATTTCAAGCGCCGCGTGGACCACCGCCGCTACAACGGCGCGGCCTTGCTGGGCCTGCGCGGCCTGGTGTTCAAGAGCCATGGCTCGGCCGACGCCTACGCCTTTGAACATGCCCTGCGCCGCGCGCATGACGCGGCGCGCAACCAATTGCTGCAGCGTGTGGAAGCGGGCATTGCCGCGGCCGTGGCGCAGGCTGCGGCCGCTTCAGTCGCTGCCTCGGCTGCAGTCAACGAAGCGGTCACGGCAGCAGCCCCCGCCGCAGCCAGCGCTGAATGACCTTGCCCGTGAACGCCCCCCGCACCAGCCGCACGAGCCGAATCGCCGGCACCGGCAGCTACCTGCCCCCGCGCCGCTTGAGCAACGCCGAGCTGGCCGCGCAACTGGCGCAGCAGGGCATTGAAACGTCTGACGAGTGGATCGTCGAGCGCACCGGCATCCGGGCGCGGCACTTCGTTGACGACGGCGTGGTGTGCAGCGACCTGGCCGAACAAGCCGCCCGCCGAGCGATGCAGGCCGCTGGTGTGGGCCCACAAGACATCGACCTCATCATCGTGGCCACCTCCACGCCCGACATGGTGTTTCCGTCCACGGCGGCCATCCTGCAGGGCAAGCTGGGCATCACCCATGGCGCGCCGGCCTTTGATGTGCAGGCCGTGTGCTCGGGCTTTGTGTATGCGCTCACTGTGGCCGATTCGCTGATCCGCACCGGCACCGCGCGCCGGGCACTGGTGATCGGCGCCGAGGTGTTCTCGCGCATTCTGGATTTCAAGGACCGCACCACCTGCGTGCTCTTCGGTGATGGCGCGGGCGCTGTGGTGCTGGAAGCGGTGGACGTTTCGGACGCTGCAGCTGCCGCCACGCCCCGCGTGGGCATTCTGTCCACCGACCTGCACGCCGATGGCCGCCACGTGGGCATTCTGTGCACGCCGGGCACGGTCAGTGGTGGCCAGGTGCTGGGCGACCCCACCCTCAAGATGGACGGCCAGGCGGTCTTCAAGATGGCGGTAAAGGTGCTGGAAGAAGCAGCGCGCGCGGCCCTGGACAAGGCCGGTGCCACCGAGGCCGACATCGACTTCCTGATTCCGCACCAGGCCAACATCCGCATCATGCAAAGCACCGCGCGCAAATTGAAGCTCGGTGAAGACCGTGTGATCGTCACCGTCGACCAGCACGGCAACACCAGCGCGGCCTCCATTCCCTTGGCCCTGGACACCGCCGTGCGCGACGGCCGCATCCAGCGTGGCCACCGCCTCATGCTCGAAGGCGTGGGCGGCGGCTTCACCTGGGGCGCGGTGTACCTCGTTTACTGAACCATGAAACCATTTGCTTTCGTTTTCCCCGGGCAGGGCTCGCAGTCGGTGGGCATGCTCGATGCGTGGGGTGACCACCCCGCGGTGGCCCAAACCCTGGCCGAAGCCTCCGAGGCGCTGCACGAAGACATCGGCGCCCTGATCAAGGCCGGCCCCAAGGAACAACTCGACCTCACCGCCAACACCCAACCGGTGATGCTGACCGCGGCCGTGGCCTGCTACCGCGCTTGGCGGGCCGAAGGCGGCGATGCGCCGCAAGCGGTGGCCGGGCATTCGCTGGGCGAGTATTCCGCCCTGGTGGCCGCCGGCGCCCTGACCCTGGCGCAGGCCGTGCCCCTGGTGCGCCTGCGCGCGCAGGCCATGCAAGAAGCCGTGCCGGTGGGCGTGGGCGCCATGGCCGCCATCTTGGGATTGGACGCGGCCGTGGTGGTTGAAGGCTGCCGTGAAGCGGCGGCGTCCAGCGGCGAAGTGGTGGAGGCCGCCAACTTCAACGACCCCAAGCAGATCGTGATTGCGGGCACCAAGGCGGGCGTTGACGCCGCCTGCGAGGTGCTCAAGGCCAAGGGCGCCAAGCGTGCGCTGCCCCTGGCGGTGTCCGCGCCCTTCCATTCCAGCTTGATGAAGCCCGCGGCCGAACGCTTGAAGGGGGCCCTCGAAGGGGTGGCCCTTCAGAGCCCGACGATTGCGGTGGTCAACAACATCGACGTGTCCGCCCCCACGGGGGTGGCCGAGATCAAGGATGCCCTGTACCGTCAGGCCTTTGGTCCGGTGCGCTGGACCGAAGTGATCGGGGCCCTCAAGGCCCGGGGCTTGCTGCACATCGTGGAGTGCGGCCCGGGCAAGGTGCTCGCCGGCATGGTCAAGCGCATCGACGCCGAACTGCAGTCGGCCACGCTGTTGGACCCGGCCACGCTGCAGCAAACGAAGGAATTCTTGGCATGAGCGACGCCACTCCCCGCTTTGAGGGGCAGATTGCCCTGGTCACCGGCGCCACCCGCGGCATTGGCCGCGCCATTGCGCTGGAATTGGCCGCGCGTGGCGTGACGGTCGTGGGCACGGCCACCACCGAAGCCGGGGCGGCGGCCATCACCCAAGCGCTGCAGGCGGTGGCGGCTGCGCCACAAGGCCAGGGCGGCCACGGCATCTGCCTGAACGTCACCGACGGCGCGGCGCTGGACGCGGCCATCGAGGGCATCGTCAAGCAGCATGGCGCCCTGCACATCCTGGTCAACAACGCCGGCATCACCCGCGACATGCTGGCCATGCGCCTCAAAGACGAAGACTGGGACGCGGTGATCGACACCAACCTCAAGGCGGTGTTTCGCGCCAGCCGTGCGGTCATGCGTCCCATGATGAAGCAGCGCTACGGCCGCATCGTGAACATCACCTCGGTGGTGGGCGCCGCGGGCAATCCGGGCCAGGCCAACTACGCCGCGGCCAAGGCCGGCGTGGCCGGCATGACCCGCGCCCTGGCCCGTGAGTTGGGCAGCCGCAACATCACGGTCAACTGCGTGGCCCCCGGTTTCATCGCCACCGACATGACCGATGCGCTCACCGAGGACCAGAAAAAAGCCCTGTTGGCCGGTGTGCCATTGGGCCGCCTGGGCTCCACCGAAGACGTGGCCGCCGCGGTGGCCTTCCTGGCTTCACCCCAGGCGGGCTACATCACCGGCACCGAACTGCATGTCAACGGTGGCATGTTCATGAACTGAAGCAACGCCCCGGGCCAGGCCCGACCGGTCGTCGCCCCAGGGGGCATCGTAGAATCCGGGCCGATCTTTGAACTATCCCATTCACTGGGGGACACATGAGCGACATCGAAGCACGCGTCAAGAAAATCATCGCCGAACAACTGGGCGTTCCCGAAGAGGATGTCACCAACGAGAAGGCCTTCGTGGCTGATCTGGGTGCCGACTCCCTGGACACCGTGGAGCTGGTGATGGCGCTCGAGGACGAGTTCGGCATTGAGATTCCGGACGAAGAGGCCGAGAAGATCACCACGGTGCAGCTGGCCATCGACTACGCGGTCAAGCACCAGAAGGCCTGATTGTTCGCATGAGCCGCCGCAGAGTCGTTGTCACCGGGTTGGGGCACATCAGCCCGGTGGGCAACACGGTGGCCGAGGGCTGGGCCAACCTCACGGCTGGCCGCTCGGGCATCGGCAACATCACGCGTTTTGACGCCTCGGCCTTGGCTTGCCGCTTTGCCGGCGAGGTCAAGGGCTTCGACATTGCCGAGTACATCCCGGCCAAAGAAGCGCGCCACATGGACACCTTCATCCATTACGGATTGGCGGCGTCCATACAGGCGGTGCGCGACGCGGGTTTGCCGGGCAAAGACGAACTCAACGAGGAGCAGGCCGAGCGCATCGGCGTGATGGTGGGTTCGGGCATCGGCGGCCTGCCGATGATCGAAGAAACACAGAAGGACTACCTCGAGCGCGGCCCCCGCCGCATCTCGCCGTTCTTCGTGCCGGCCTCGATCATCAACATGATCTCCGGCCATGTGTCCATACACCACGGCTTTACCGGGCCGAACCTGGCGGTGGTCACCGCCTGCACCACTGGCCTGCATTGCATCGGCCAAGCGGCGCGCCTGATCGAATACGGCGACGCCGACGTGATGGTGGCCGGCGGCGCCGAGAGTACCGTTTCCCCCTTGGGCATTGGCGGCTTTGCGGCCGCGCGCGCGCTGTCCACCCGCAACGACGACCCCGCCACCGCGTCCCGCCCCTGGGACAAGGACCGCGACGGCTTCGTGCTGGGCGAAGGTGCTGGTGTGCTGGTGCTGGAAGAGTACGAACACGCCAAGGCCCGTGGCGCCAAGATCTACGCCGAGTTGGCGGGCTTTGGCATGGGCGGCGACGCCTTCCACATGACCGCCCCCAATGTGGACGGCCCCAAGCGCGCCATGAAGGCTGCGCTGCGTAACGCCGGCATCAACGCCGACCAGGTTCACTATGTGAACGCGCACGGCACGTCCACGCCGCTGGGTGATGTGAACGAAACCAACGCCATCAAGCTGGCCCTGGGCGACCACGCGCCCCGTGTGGTGGTGAATTCCACCAAATCCATGACCGGCCACCTCTTGGGTGGCGCCGGTGGCGTCGAATCGGTGTTCACCGTGTTGGCGTTGCACCATCAGGTCTCGCCCCCCACCATCAACATCTTCAACCAGGACCCGGAATGCGACCTGGACTACTGTGCTGGCACGGCGCGGGACATGAAGATCGACGTGGCGGTGAAGAACAACTTCGGTTTCGGCGGCACCAACGGCACTTTGGTGTTCCGCCGCATCTGATTCCAGCGCCCAACGGGTCGTGAGGCGGCCCCCCGCCCTTGAATGGCAGGCTCCACCGGAGCCTGTGCCCCATGGGGCCGTGCGCGGCGTCCAGGCCCTGGCCGTGGGCGTGGTGCTGCACACCGCCCTTTCTTGGTGGTGGGCCTGGGATGAATCGGCCCCTTCGGTAGACGATCGCTGGGTGCTGGGGCTCGGCTGCGGGCTGTTGGCCGCAGCCTATGCCATCTGGGGATTCGCCCGCATGCGGGCCCCAGCTTGGGGCTTGCGCTTTGACGGCGACCACTGGCACTGGTGGCCCACCTCGGTGCGCGGCCGGGGTCCTGTCGGCGGCACAGACTCGCCGTGCCAGGGCGGCGGCAGTGGCCACCTGCGCGTGTCCCTGGCCTGCGGGCCCTGGTGCCTGTTGCGTGCACAGGCTGCGCCCGGGCAGGGGCAGTCGGCCTGGATCTGGCTGCGCCCCCTGGCCTTGCGCTCGCCGCTGGATGCCGCGGGTGCAGGCTCGGTTCAGGTTCAACGCCACCACGCGGCCCGTTTGCGCACGCTGCTGAACTGGCCATGAGCGATTCACCCCAAACCGACAGCGACCTGGCCCTGGTGCAGCGTGTGCAGCGGGGGGATGTCCGGGCCTTCGACCTGTTGGTCATCAAGTACCAGCGACGCGTGGAGCGCCTGATCAGCCGCTTCGTGCGCGACACCGACCTGGTGCAGGACCTGGCCCAGGAGGCCTTCATCCGCGCCTACCGGGCCCTGCCGCAGTTCCGGGGCGAAAGCGCCTTCTACACCTGGCTGTACCGCATTGCGGTGAACACCGCCAAGAAGCAGCTGATGGTGCTGGGGCGCGACCCGGTCATCACCGAGTCGGCCCTGGCCGAGCGGCGCGAGCAGGAAGATGAAACTTCCGCGCCGCAGCTGGAACAAAGAGATGACGAGACCCCCGAAGCGGTGCTGGCCGGCAAGGAAGTGGCGCGGGTGGTCAACGAGGCGGTCCAGGCCCTGTCCCAGGATCTGCGCCAGGCCCTGGTGCTGCGCGAGATCGAAGGCTTGAGCTACGAAGAGATTGCCCAAGTGATGAACTGCCCCGTGGGCACGGTGCGATCCCGCATCTTCCGTGCGCGCGAGGCCATTGCGCAACGCCTGCGCCCGGTGCTGGACCGGCGCGGTGGGGCGCGTTGGTGAAGAAGTGAGGTCCCCGATGAACCCATCCGACGACGAGGCCCGGCGGGCACGCGTGTCGGCCGTCATGGACGGCCAGGCCGAAGAGGCCGAGCTGCAGCGCTGGCTGGCCGACGAAGCGGGGCAGGGCCCGGTGCGCCAGGACTGGCACGCCTACCACCTGATCGGCGACGTGATGCGCTCCAGCGACTTGGCTTCGGATGCGGCCCATGACCAACGCTTGCTGAGTGCGGTGCGCCAGGCCGTCGCGCAAGAGCCGGTCGTGCTGGCGCCAGCGGCGCTGGCCGCTGTCGAGCCACCGCTGGGCCGCGCGCCCCGGCCGCGTTGGCGGCTGTGGGCGGGTGCCGCTGCCGCCGTGGGCGGCGTGGCGGTGGTCTTGTCCTCCTACCTGCTCACCCGCGTAGACCCGGTCACCTGGGGCTCGGTGGTGGCCTCGGTGGTGGAGCCGGCGGAGGACATCCGCCGCGCCTCGGTGGAGGCTGCGTCGTGGTCCGGGGGCGCAGGAACGTCGGGTCTGTCGGGCCCGTGGTCGGGTGCAGCGGCACCCGGCGCGGGCGAGGGCACCTCGGCGGCCACGGGCTTTCGCGAAATCCTGCGACTGCCGCGCGGGCCTGCGGGCAAGCCGATGGAGTCGGTTCAGCTCTTGTATTCCAACGGGTCCGCCACCATCTCCGTGGTGGTGGAGCCCTTTCAAGCCGGCGTGCACGTACCGCACGCCGAAAGTTCGGAGCGGCTCAACACCCTGACCGTGCAACGCCAAGGCAAGTGGCTTACCCTCTCAGGCGACGTGCCCCTGGGCACGCTGCAGCAGATGGCCTTGTCCTGGCCTGCACAACCCTGAACCTGATGTTGAGAAGCGCCCATGTCCGTTCGAAGCAGCCGTTCGATCCTGGTTCCCCGCACTGAGCACACGGGGATGGCCCACTCCCATTGCGCCCCGTGGCGCCGCGTGAAGGGTGCCCTGGGTGCGTTGAGCTTGAGCCTGCTGGCCGCGGGCGGTCTGGTGGTGGCCGGCCTGGGCAGCGCCGCGCCGGTGCAGGCGCAGGCACTCAGCGGCCTGCCAGACTTCACCGAGTTGGTTGAGCGTGTGGGCCCCAGCGTGGTCAACATCCGCACCACCGAACGCCCCAACCGGGCCAACCGGGGCGAGATCGACCCGCAGATGGAAGAGTTCTTCCGCCGCTTTGGCATCCCCATGCCCGGCACGCCCAACCCAGGGCGCCGCGGCACGCCGCGCGGGGGTGAAGAGGAACAACCGCAGCAGCGCGGCGTGGGCTCGGGCTTCGTGCTCACGGCCGACGGCTTCATCATGACCAACGCCCACGTGGTGGACGGTGCCGACGAGGTGTTGGTGACCTTGCCCGACAAGCGCGAGTTCAAGGCGCGCATCGTGGGTGCTGATGCGCGCACCGATGTGGCGGTGGTGAAGATCGAGGCCAGTGGCTTGCCGGCCGTGAAGATTGGCGACACCAACCGCCTGAAGGTGGGCGAGTGGGTCATGGCCATCGGTTCGCCCTTTGGCCTGGAAAACAGCGTCACCGCCGGCATCGTCAGCGCCAAGCAGCGCGACACCGGAGATTTCCTGCCCTTCATCCAAACCGATGTGGCCATCAACCCCGGTAATTCGGGCGGCCCGCTGATCAACCTGCGCGGCGAGGTGGTGGGCATCAACTCGCAGATCTACAGCCGCTCGGGCGGCTTCATGGGCATCTCCTTTGCCATTCCCATTGACGAGGCCATGCGCGTGGCCGACCAGCTGCGCGCCAACGGCCGCGTGATCCGCGGCCGCATCGGCGTGAGCATCGGCCAGGTCAGCAAGGAAGTGGCCGAGTCGCTGGGCTTGGGCAAGCCCACCGGTGCCCTGGTGCAAGGGGTGGAGTCGGGCAGCCCGGCCGACAAGGCCGGCGTGGAGCCGGGCGACATCATCTTGAAGGTGGATGGCAAGACCGTGGAGAAGTCGGGCGACCTGCCGCGCTTGATTGGTGCGGCCAAGCCGGGATCGCGCGCCACCTTGCAGGTGCTGCGCCGTGGCAGCACGCGCGACATTGCCGTCACCGTGGGCGAACTGGAGCCCGAGCGCCCGCGCCGTGCGGCAGGCGGCGAGCCCAAGGAGGGCGCGTCCTCCAAGCTGCCGTTCGGCCTGACCGTCACCGACACCACCGAGGCACAGCGCAAGGAACTGCGCATCCGCGGCGGTGTGCGGGTGGAGGCGGTGGAGGGGCCGGCGGCCCGCGCCGGGCTTCGCGAGGGCGACGTGATCGTGGCCTTTGACAACCAGGAGGTCACCGACGCCAAGCAGTTTGCCGCGCTGGTGAAGAAGGCCGAGGGCAGCCGTGCCGTGCCGCTGGTGGTCAACCGCGGGGGGTCAACCAACCTGCTGGTGCTGCGCCCGCGGTAGTGCGCGGGGCTGCGGGGTGGGCCTTGGGCCCACTCCGAGACCAATGTCCGACTTGTACAAAGGGTCTTTGGGTGGCCTTTGTGCCCACCGATCGACCCCCGGGTTTGTGATGTGAGTATTCGCTTACCTGAAGCCCTGATCCCAGGTCCTGAAGCAGCCAAGGGCTAGAATGCGAGACGCACGCAAAACCAGGCCGGTTTGGCACCGATTTCCACCGTTTTTGGGGTGTTCTGGGGGCCACTGGGTGGGTGCCTTGGCCCCCGCGTGTGACCCCGCGCCACACCCCAATCAGGGTGTGCATAACTTGTTGACAACTTTTGGTGTTGGAACACCGCAACGGCGCAAACCCCAGTGTTGGCGCGGTTTCCAGCAAGGCGGTTTTCGCTAGAATGAAAGCCCAACAAGCAGTTGCCATACGTTTTGTTGGAAGGCGCGTCATCCATTCGACGCGCCTTTTTTTTAGTCCATGAATCACATCCGCAACTTCTCCATCATTGCCCACATCGACCACGGCAAAAGCACGCTGGCCGATCGCATCATTCAACGCTGCGGGGGCTTGTCAGACCGCGAGATGGAAGCGCAGGTGCTCGATTCGATGGACATCGAACGCGAGCGCGGCATCACCATCAAGGCGCAGACAGCCGCGCTGAAGTACACCGCGCGTGACGGCCAGGTCTACAACCTCAACCTGATCGACACACCCGGCCACGTCGACTTCTCTTATGAAGTGAGCCGCTCGCTGAGCGCCTGCGAAGGCGCGCTGTTGGTGGTGGACGCCTCGCAAGGGGTGGAAGCACAGACGGTGGCCAACTGCTACACCGCGCTCGACCTGGGCGTGGAAGTGGTGCCGGTGCTCAACAAGATGGACCTGCCGCAGGCCGACCCCGACAACGCCAAGGCCGAGATCGAGGACGTGATCGGCATCGACGCCACCGACGCCATTCCCTGCAGTGCCAAGACGGGCATGGGCATCGACGACATCCTGGAAGCCGTGATTGCCAAGATGCCGCCGCCGCGCGGCAACCCGGATGCGCCGCCCCGCGCCATGATCATCGACGCCTGGTTTGACAACTACGTGGGCGTGGTGATGTTGGTGCGCGTGGTGGACGGCCAACTTGGCAAGGGCGAGCGCGTGCGGCTCATGGCCACCAATGCCGTGTATGGCATCGAACACCTGGGGGTGTTCACCCCCAAGAGCGAAAACCGCGATGTGCTGCGCGCCGGCGAAGTGGGCTTTGTGATCTGCGGCATCAAGGAACTGGCCGCCGCCAAGGTGGGCGACACCCTGACCCTGGAAAAGAAGCTGCCGCAGAACTTGGGGCCGGCCAGCCAGGCGCTGCCGGGTTTCAAGGAAATCCAGCCCCAGGTGTTTGCCGGCCTGTACCCCACCGAGGCCAGCGAGTACGACCAACTGCGCGACGCCCTGGAAAAGCTCAAGCTCAACGATTCATCCCTGCGTTTCGAGCCGGAGGTCAGCCAGGCCCTGGGCTTTGGATTTCGCTGCGGCTTCTTGGGCCTGCTGCACATGGAGATCGTGCAGGAACGCCTGGAGCGCGAATTCGACCACGACCTGGTGACCAGCGCGCCCAGCGTGGTGTACGAGGTGGAGCTGGGCGATGGCACGGTGCTGCAGGTGGAAAACCCCAGCAAGATGCCCGACCAAGGGCGCATCGCCGACATCCGCGAGCCCATCGTCACCGTGCACCTGTACATGCCCCAAGACTATGTGGGCACGGTGATGACGCTGTGCAACGCCAAGCGCGGCATCCAGATGAACATGGCATACCACGGCAAACAGGTGATGCTCACCTACGAGCTGCCGCTGGCCGAAATCGTGCTGGACTTCTTCGACAAGCTCAAGAGCGCCACCCGCGGCTACGCCTCCATGGACTACGAGTTCAAG
>JACCED011555249.1_pt1 | contig 11699 bp, 9 predicted proteins | sample 7455021 | NCBI WGS metagenome assembly JACCED01 (sample SAMN15323456, study PRJNA562643) | freshwater metagenome | isolation source: river surface water | place: USA:Blue River Watershed | collected 2017-08-19
AGTCCATGTCGGCAGAGTGGGTTTAGTAAAGGGAATGACTGAATCTGCGCTGGCTGTGCTCTCGGCAGAGGTCGACCTTGCTCGATTGTCGGCGACCATCGGTCCATCCATCTGCGGAGAGTGCTACCCACTTTCGGAGGAGACTTACCTCGCTGCTGCGGAGAGGTATCCGAAGAGCATCTTCAGCGAGATGGAGCAAAAAATCGATGTGGCAGCTGGTGTGATCTCCATCCTGGAGAGTCGAGAGATCGAGTGGAGTTGGTTTGGCGGAGCACGCGAATGTGTCAGTTGCGACGGTGACTACTACTCCTATCGACGCGATCGGGTCACGGGCCGCCAAGCGATGGTGGTCGCCTGGTGATGGATCGGTCTACTCGTAAGGACGAGATCGCCCAGAGATTGAGCGGGGTTCGCAGCGAATTGCCGCCTGGGATCACCCTGATCGTGGTAACCAAGAACTTTCCCGTGAGCGACATCGAGATCCTCTTCGAACTCGGCGAGCGTGACTTCGGTGAGAACCGAGTTCAGGAGTTGATTTCCAAGCGCGAAGCGATATCCGCCGAGATGGATGATGAGATCACCTGGCACTTCCAAGGTCAGATCCAGAGCAACAAGGCAGCATCCCTCAATCGCTTCGCAGATGTCATTCACTCCATCGATTCGGAGAAGCTGATCGAGCGGATCTCTCCAGACAGAGAGGTCTTTCTTCAGGTCAATCTCGACCCAGAGGGGCAATCGACTTCACGTGCAGGTATCGATCCAAAGGATCTTGGGGATTTCTCCAGAATGATGGTGGCGAGATTTGCTGGGAACTTCCTCGGTCTGATGGCTGTAGCACCACACTTCGCTGGGATCACGACTTCACAGGTCGGTGAATCTTTCGAGCGACTGAAGGTTCTGAGTCGGAAGGTGCAAGAGATCGCGCCAAACGCGAAGGCCATCTCTGCTGGGATGAGTGATGATTATCGCCTTGCCCTCGAACATGGCGCGACACATATCCGACTCGGTAGCTCAATCCTCGGCCAACGGACCCCAAACACATAAAATTCAGGTATGTCTAAAGGCCTACGAAAGATGACCGATTATCTCGGGCTCACTGAGCCTGAAGAGGTAGCCGTGAAGGAAACCCCTCGACCTGCTCTTCGCACTGTCACCTCGACGACGAGCACGACGCCGGTGACACCGAGTCGCGTCGCACCTTCACAACCACTCCCGGGTATCACGCAGAGTGCAGCCCTCGATCGGATCATCACACTCCATCCGCGTTTCTACAACGAAGCGAGAACAGTCGGTGAGCACTTCCGCCAAGGAAATCCCGTGATCATCAACTTGAGTGACATGGACGATGCAGAGCGAAAGCGAATCATCGATTTCGCATCAGGTCTGGTCTTCGGTCATAGCGGTTCCATCGAACGTGTGACCTCTAAGGTCTTCTTGCTCTCACCACCCAATGTGACGGTGAGTGCGGAAGACAAGTCTGCTGCAGCTGCTGCTTCTGCAGACTTCTTCAATCAGAGCTGAGTAAGTCCAGATGAGTCTCGGTTCTCTTCTCATCCAGATACTCAACATCTTCGTCCTCTTCTTGCTGGCGAGGTTGATCTTGGACTATGTCCGGATGTTCAAACCTGGATGGCGACCACGCGGGATCTTGCTTCCCATCCTGGAGATCGTCTATCTCGTAACCGATAAGCCACTTTCATTCGTGCGTCGTTTCGTGCCGCCATTGCGATTGGGGCCGGTAGCTCTCGACCTATCCTTCATCGTGCTCTTCTTCGGGATCCAGTGGTTGGTGATCCCTCTCATCCGTGCTTTGCCGATCTGATCGACAGCGAGAGAACTCCTAAGAACTCTTCTGGCGTTCGAGCCGAAGGGTTAGCCCGATCTCATTGTCGGCAAGAGCAAGAGTCGCATCTCGTTTGATCTCGGTCGCGAGCACTTCCTCGCTGATGTGACGTGAGTGCGCAGTGATCGCAGCGAGGTGCTCTTCGCTCGCATTCCAGACCAAGGTAATCCTGTCGGAGATATCGAATCCGAGCGCTTTACGCTCATCTTGGATGAGGCGGATCGCTTCGCGGGCGATTCCTTGTGCGATCAACTCAGGGGTCAGCGCGAGATCGAGAGCGAGACTTTCGCCGTGGGCTGAGGCGTAGGTCCAACCTTCGCGAGGAGTCTCGGTGACGAGCACATCCTCGGTGGTGATCTCCGCTTTCTGCAGAGCGCCAGCCGCATCGCTGTACTCGATGGAGGTCGAGCCCTTGGAGCGAAGGACCGCCACCAATTGAGCGGCTTCCTCGGCGTGGATCGCCTTCGCTATCGCTTGGACGGAGGCACCAAATTTCGCGCCGAGCGACCGGAAATTCGCCTTGACTGAGACATCTACCAAATCGCCGGAGACTGAAAGATCATCAAGCGTAAGGACGTTGAGCTCATCGGAGATCTGATCACGTAACTCTGCCGGAAGCGATTGCCAGCCGCTTGCGGAGATGAGTGCGCGCGAAAGTGGTTGCCTGATCTTCACCGCAGATTCAGCACGCGCAGCGCGGCCTAGCTCGACGAGTCGACGAGTGAGAGCGACCTGTAGCGAGAGTTGATTGTCAATCAACGATGGATCGGAGAGTGGGAAAGTGGCGAGGTGGACTGATTCCGCAGCATCACCCTTCACGGTCGTGATCAAGTTCTGCCAGACATGCTCGGTGATGAACGGGACCATTGGCGCCATCAAGAGGGTGAGGTTCTCCAAGCAATAGTGGAGGGTCTCGAGCGCATCGCGGTCACCATCCCAGAACCTTCTCCTTGAGCGCCTGACGTACCAATTGGAGAGCTGATCGATGAACTCCGCGATCACTCGGCCGCTCTCCTGTGAGTCGAAGTGGGAGAGTGCTTCATCAACCCGCTTGATCAATAGGTGAAGTTCACTGACGATCCATCGATCGAGGAGATGAGCGCTATCGGGGGCCTTTCCGTCTTGGGAGGGTGTGAATCCTGCGGCCTTCGCATAGAGAGTTTGGAAGGAGACGGTATTCCAGTACGTCAGGAGCGTCTTTCGAACGACCTCGGAGATCAGATCATGGCCGACGCGTCGTGCGCTCCATGGTGATCCGGCAGCGAGCATGAACCAACGGACAGCATCTGCACCATGTTGGTCCATCAGGGACATCGGCTCCAGGACATTGCCGAGGTGCTTACTCATCTTCCGACCGTCTTTGTCGAGGATGTGTCCGAGGCAGAGGACGCTTCGATAGGAGGATTGATCGAAGACGAGGGTTCCAATCGCCATCAAGGTGTAGAACCAACCTCGGGTCTGATCGATTGCCTCACAGATGAAGTCGGCTGGATACGCGGAGTCGAAGATCTCCTTCGAACCCTCACGATGCGGATATCCCCACTGAGCAAAAGGCATCGCGCCTGAGTCGTACCAGACGTCGATCACTTCAGGCACGCGTCGCATGGCGGATCCACTTGTCGACGAGCAGTGAGGGCAAGGGAACTGGATCTCATCGACATAGGGGCGATGGGGATCGGTATTCGAAAGGTCGCTTCCTGCGAGTTGGCTCAACTCCTTGAGCGAACCCACGCAGATGTCGTGCGACTTCTCTCCACTCTCACAGCGCCAGATCGGCAGTGGTGTGCCCCAGAAACGATTACGCGAGAGCGCCCAATCGATGTTGTTGTTGAGCCAATCACCATAACGACCATCCTTGATGGTCTCTGGATGCCAATCCGTGGCGGCGTTCTCACGCAGTAGCGCTTCCTTGATCTTTGTAGTGCGGATGTACCAAGAGGGCTGTGCGTAGTAGAGCAATGGGGTGTGGCAGCGCCAGCAGTGGGGGTAGGAGTGTTCATAAGGAAGGTGCTTGAAGAGGAGTTCACGGCTCTTCAGGTCTTTGACGAGCGCCTTGTCAGCCTCTTTGAAGAACTGCCCACCGATCAATGGAAGCGAACTCTCGAATGTGCCATCGCCACGTACTGGATTGACGACGGGTAGACCGTACCTTCGGCAGACAGCGAGGTCATCAGCGCCGAACGCTGGGGATTGATGAACTAACCCAGTGCCATCTTCGACGGTGACGTAATCGCCAAGGACGATGTAGTGCGCATCGGGGATCTCGACGAGATCAAATGGTCGCGAGTAGGTGACTCGCTCTAATGTGGATCCGAGATAGCTCTTGAGGACACGGTGCTCACCGACGACGGAGGCGAGTTCTTTGGCGACGATGAGGCGCTCGCCATCCTCCTCGCGTTCCACAACCAAGTACTCAACCTTCGGATTGACGGCGACGGCTGTGTTAGAGACCAAAGTCCAAGGCGTAGTGGTCCAGACCAAGAACTTCGCGCCGAGATCAGCTAACTCCCCAGAGGTTGCAGGGAATCGCACGTAGACGGATGGGTCAGTGACGGTCTCATATCCTTGAGCGAGCTCGTGGTCGGAGAGGCCAGTACCGCAACGCGGGCAATACGGCGCGACGCGGTGATCCTCACCAAGAAGGCCTTTGTTCCAGATCTCCTTGAGTGACCACCAGATGCTTTCGACATACTCTGGCGACATGGTCCAGTAGGCCTGGTCGAAGTCGACCCAGAAACCCATCCGTTTCGTCATGCCAGTGAATGCTCCGACATGACGCTGTACCGACTCTCGACACTTCTGATTGAAGGCCGCTATCCCAAACTTCTCGATATCGCCTTTACCGGAGAAACCAAGTTCCTTTTCGACTGCGATCTCCACTGGCAATCCGTGGCAATCCCATCCTGCTTTGCGCCTGACGTAGCGCCCTTTCATAGTGTGAAAGCGTGGGAATACATCTTTGAAGACACGCGCCTCGATGTGATGAGTACCCGGCATGCCGTTGGCGGTGGGAGGTCCCTCGAAGAAGGTCCATGGTTCGCCTGACTCTCGTGACGAGAGTGACTTCTCGAAGATCGCGTGACTGTCCCAGAAATCGAGGATTCCGCGCTCGACGGCCGGCAGGTCGATATGGGGGGAGAGCTGCGGATACTGTCGCTCGCTCATTCGCGCAAGCCTACCAATGCCACTACCCTCAGCCCGTGCCTGCGAAGAAGACAGCGAAGAAGACAGCGAAGAAGTCAGTCAAGAAGACAGCGATCAAGAAGGCAAAGCCGACCGCTAAGAAGTCTGCCCCGAAGTCGGTGAAGAAATCAGCGCCCAAGGCGGCTCCGAAGTCGGCGAAGAAGTCAGCGGCGAAGAGCATCAAGCCGATTGTGAAGCCAACGATCAAGAAGAGCGCAGCATCAAAGCCGATCATTGTTCGAGGTAAGGCGAAGACGGCGCTGACCTCTACCACTGCTAAGGGTGCGACCACGATTTCGGTCTACAAGCCCGAAGTCGAATCCAATGCTGAGGCTGTCGTCGAGGAGAAGAAGCTTCTGATGCTTCCACCAGTACGCGCTGCGAAGCAGAATGCGAAGGGCGCTGCGACGAAGAAGGTCCCGCAACTCAAGCCGATAAAGGGCGCTCCGACTCCAGTTGCCACCTCAGAGGGCGATGAGCAATGGACCGCAACGGAGTTGAAGGCAGTCCGAGCCGAACTTGCAAAGGATCTGGTGCGCTTGAAGGCGGAGTTGGCCGAGATCGAAACCGAAATGGATGAATTGATCGAAAGGGATGGAATCGGCGCTGGCGATGACCAAGCGGATGCCGGCACGAAGACCTTTGAGCGTGAACATGAGATGTCCTTGGTCTACAACGCTCGAGACATGGTGTTGCAGACTGAACGAGCATTGAGCCGCATCGATAGCAAGACCTATGGCCATTGCGAGGATTGCCAGAATCCGATCGGTAAGGCTCGCTTGAAGGTATTCCCTCGAGCCACGCTCTGCATGAAGTGCAAGGCCAAAGAAGAGCGTCGCTAAAATCTATCGTGCAGTTGGCGGAAAGGCTTGCGAGATCACGTAGAACGATCCTGCTCCTCTCGCTTTCGTTGCTGAGTCTCGATCAAGCCTCCAAGTGGTGGGCGGTCACATATCTCGATGGACGTGCGCCAATCGCTGTGATCGGCGATCTCCTTCGATTCAATCACACGACCAACAGTGGTGCTGCTTTCAACATCGGATCGAACTTCACCATCTTCCTTACCGTCTTCGCATTGATCGTCACCACCGGGCTCATCATCTTCGCGAGGAAAGTGGTCGACCTTCGCTGGGCTATCGGATTCGGCGTACTTCTTGGCGGCGTCCTAGGCAATCTCACCGATCGGATCTTCCGAGAACCTCAATTCCTCCATGGCCATGTCGTGGATTTCATCCAATTGCCGAATTGGCCGATCTTCAATGTCGCAGATATCGCGATCACTTGCTCGGGGTTCTGGATCGGCTACTTGCTCCTTAGAGACATCAAGCCGTTTGCGACCTTCGGAGATGACGATGAGTGACGGCTCCAGCGAGGATCTTCGAGAGCTCACCATCTCCGAGGCGAGCGATGGGATGCGATACGACCAGGTTCTCGCACGAGAGCTGGGTCTCTCCCGCAACGCACTAGAGCCACTCTTCGAGGCCGATGCAATCACATATCGCACGTCAGGACGTGTGATCAAGAAGTCGGATCGAGTACGTGGTGGTGATGTCGTCCACGTCCGCTTCCCGCCGGTAGAGGTGATCGAGGAGGAACATGTCCTCATCCCCATCCTCTTCCAAGATGCAGACCTCATTGTGATCGACAAGCCGGTAGCAGTGGCGGCACATCCGAGTCCGGGATGGAGTGGACCTACGGTGACTGGCTCGTTGCGAGCGATGGGAATCCAATTGGCATCGCTTGGTCCAGATGAACGCGAAGGCATCGTCCACCGACTCGATGTCGGAACAAGTGGTGTGATGGTGGTGGCAAAGTCATCAGATGCTCACCGCTCTCTCAAAGCACAATTCAAGGATCGAGAGGTGAAGAAGGTCTATCACGCGCTGGCCCAGGGACATCTCGATCCAGCAATCGGAACCATCGACGCTCCGATCGATCGACATCCGAAAGAGGATCACCGTTTTGCTGTCGTCGCGTCAGGGAAGGCGAGCGTCACGCATTACGAAGCCTTGGAGTACTTCCCGGCGGTGACGTTGGCCCGCGTTGAACTCGAGACCGGCAGGACGCCTCAGATCCGAGTCCATTTCTCCGCTTTGAAACACCCGCTTGTCGGAGATCTCACATATGGCGCGGATCCGCGCCTGGCTGAGAGCCTCTCCATGCGCAGGCCCTGGCTCCACGCGATGGAACTCGAATTGACCCACCCGCGAACGGGGGAGCGCCTCCGCTTCACTGCCGCCTACCCGAAGGACCTCGCCGAAAGCATCGAGTCCTTGCGTACCAGCATCGGTGGGTGAAGATACGCTCACGATCGATCCTCGGCCCTCTATTCGGTCGAATGCGATTTCCTTGGGTCGGATTTGAGTTCAGGAAGGCATAAGACGTGAGACGCGACGAGAACTTCGTGCACCTGCATGTGCATACGGAGTACTCCATGCTTGATGGCGCGGCGAGATTGCAGGATCTTGCGAGTGAGACTTCCCGACAGGGTATGCCTGCCATTGCAATGACTGACCACGGCAATCTCTTCGGCGCATATGACTTTTACAAGACGATGAACTCCAAGGGAGTGAAACCCATCATCGGGTTGGAAGCCTATGTCGCACCAGGTTCGCGTTTCGAGAAGAAGCGAGTCAAGTGGGCAGAAGGTGGCGAGGATGATGTCTCTGCAGGTGGCGCCTACACCCACATGACCTTGTTGGCCTATGACAATGTCGGACTGGCCAATCTCTTTCGCTTGGCATCGCTCTCATCGCTCGAAGGCTTCTATTACAAGCCGCGTATAGATCGTGAACTCCTCTCGCGATACTCGCAAGGACTGATCGGCACCACAGGTTGTGCCGGTGGCGAGATCCAGACCAGGATCCGAATGGGCGCCTACAACGAGGCGCGTTCTGCTGCTGCGGAGTTCGCTGAGATCTTCGGCCCCGGGAACTTCTATGTCGAGTTGATGGACCATGACATCGAGATAGAGAAGCGCTCCCGTGATGACCTATTGCGGCTCGCTAGCGAATTAGGCCTACCGCTCCTGGCTACCAACGACCTTCACTACACCTATAACGAGGACTTCTCCGCCCACGCTGCCTTGCTCTGCGTGCAGTCGGGTTCGATTCTCTCCGACCCGAAGAGGTTCAAGTTCGACAACGACCAGTTCTACCTCAAGAGCGCAGCTGAGATGCGCCATCTCTTCAAGGACCTTCCAGAGGCATGCGACAACACGCTCTTGATCGCTGAACGCTGTGATGTGACCTTGCGTGAAGGCGAGAATCTTCTGCCACGTTTCCCGGTCCCTTCCGGCGAGAGCGAAGACTCTTGGCTCCGCTCACTTGCCAATCAGGGACTACGTGAACGAATCACCGGTGAGATCCCACGCGACTATCAAGAGCGTCTCGATTACGAACTCGATGTCATGTGCAAGATGGGATTTCCTGGTTACTTCCTTGTCGTCGCTGACTTGGTCAGATACGCGAAGGAAAATGGGATCTGGGTGGGACCTGGGCGAGGATCGGCGGCCGGATCATTGGTCTCCTATGCGCTCGGCATCACAGCGCTTGATCCGATCAAGTACGGCTTGCTCTTCGAGCGATTCCTCAACCCTGAACGAATCTCGATGCCCGATATCGACCTCGATTTTGACGAGCGTCGTCGCGCGGAGATGATCCGTTATGCCACCAACAAATATGGTGAGGATAGGGTCGCACAGATCATCACCTACGGAACGATCAAGTCGAAACAAGCGATCAAGGATGCTACGCGGGTCCTGGGTCTGCCTTTCTCGATCGGCGATCGTCTGACCAAGGCGCTGCCGCCTTCTGTGATGGGCAAGGACATATCGCTCAGTGGCGTCTTCGATACCGAAGACGAGCGCTTCTCTGAAGCAAATGAGTTTCGCAAGCTCTACGAGAGCGATCCCGAAGCGAAGCAAGTCGTTGATACCGCAAGAGGTCTCGAGGGTCTCAAGCGCCAGTGGGGCGTACATGCCGCTGGCGTCATCCTCAGCCGTGACCCGTTGATCGATGTCATCCCGATCCATCGCCGCGATACTGATGGCGCGATCATCACCCAGTTCGACATGGGTGCCTGTGAAGCCACTGGTCTGCTCAAGATGGATTTCCTCGGCCTACGCAATCTCTCGGTGCTCGATGATTGCCTCACCAACATCAGGCGGAACAAGGGCGAGGAAGTGACACTCTCGACCTCGGACCTTGATGATCGGAAGACTTTCGAACTCCTGGCTCGAGGCGAGACGCTTGGAGTATTTCAGCTCGACGGTGCTCCGATGCGTGCGCTCCTTCGTTCTATGGCTCCGGATTCCTTTGAGGATATCTCTGCTGTCATCGCGCTCTACCGTCCAGGTCCGATGGGCGTCAACGCGCACAATGACTATGCCGACCGAAAGAATCGAAGGAAGAAGGTCGAGCCGATACATCCAGAGTTGGCAGAGCCCTTAGCTGAGATCTTGGGAGACACCTATGGCTTGATCGTCTATCAAGAGCAGGTGATGGCGATCGCGCAGAAGGTCGCAGGCTTCTCATTGGGTCGTGCGGATCTACTTCGAAAGGCGATGGGAAAGAAGAACAAGGACATCCTCGACAAGGAGTATGTCCACTTCGAGAGTGGGATGCGCGCCAATGGATTCACCACCGACGCGATCGAGGAGCTCTGGAAGACCCTGATTCCATTCTCCGATTACGCCTTCAATCGCGCTCACAGCGCCGGATATGGCGTGGTCTCCTATTGGACCGCCTTCCTCAAGGCCAACTATCCGACCGAGTACATGGCAGCGCTCTTGACCAGTGTCCGCGATGACAAGGACAAGAGCGCCCTCTATCTCAATGAGTGTCGACGGATGGGGATCAAAGTGCTTCCGCCAGATGTCAATACCTCTGATGCCGACTATTCACCGCATGGGGATGACATTCGTTTTGGTCTCGCTGCGATAAGAAACATCGGCGAGAACGTCGTCGCTTCCATCAAGCGAGCCCGCGAAGAGAAAGGTCAGTTCCGATCCTTCGCCGACTTCCTCGCAAAGGTCGACATGCAAGTCTGCAACAAGAAGACGATCGAATCGTTGATCAAAGGCGGTGCCTTCGACTCACTCGGCGCGACGAGAAAGGGCTTGATGGCGATCCACCTCGAAGCACTCGATGCGATCGTGGAGTCGAAGCGAGCGGAGTCGCTCGGTCAATATGACCTCTTCGGAGATGCCGGTTCTAGTCTGCAGTCAGTCGCAGGTGGCGAGATGGCGATCCCGACAGAGGAGTGGGAGAAGGCGATCTTGCTCTCCTATGAACGAGAGATGTTGGGTCTCTATGTATCCGATCATCCTCTTCTCGGAGTGGAATCGCGTCTGCGTGGACTCACCGATATGCCGATCAGTCAGTTGAACGATGAGAGCGTCGCGCACGAGCAGATCGTCACAATCGCAGGACTCATCACATCGGTCTCTCGCAAGGTCTCTCGACAAGGTAACGCTTGGGCGATCGTAAGCATCGAGGATCTAGAGGGGGCGGTCGAAGCTCTCTTCTTCGCAAATACCTACACTCAATATGCCGAGAGCCTGGCGGAGGATCGAATCGTCGTAGTCCGTGGTCGAGTCGATAAGCGGGAGGAGAACATCCGCTTCATGGCACTCGAGTTGAACTTTCCGGATATCAACCAGCGTCCCAGCGGACCAGTCTTGATCCGTGTGGAGGCTAGTCGCTGCACACCGCCATTAGTGGATCGGATGAAGGAGATCCTTAGGGCGCACCCGGGTTCACGTGAAGTACATCTCCAATTGATCGGACGCTCAGTTACGACGCTGAAGATCGATGATGCGCTCAAGGTGAGTGCGACTCCGAGTCTGGGTGCTGATCTGAAGGCATTATTGGGCCCCGACTGCATTCGCTTCTAAATTAGACTGCGCTGGTGATTCGGCGCGTAGATCTCCGTGGCAAGTGCGAGAACCTCGACAAGGGTTCGCTGCAGCGCCTTGTCCCTCGCGCATCTTTATCGATCGAATCTGTGATGCCGAGCGTCCTCGAGATCATCGCGAAGGTAAGAGAAGGTGATGAGCGTTCGATACTTGCTCTTGGCGCCACCTTCGATGGAATCGCTCCCGAGCGAGTCCGAGTCCCTGGCGATGTGATCGATCGATCGCTTCGAGAACTCGATCTCAAAGTGAAGGACGCGCTACTCCTCTCCATCGAACGGATCAAGAAGGTCCATCGATCTCAAGTTCGAGGGGATGAGAGCACTCAGGTCAGCGAAGGTGCAACTGTTACAGAGCGCTGGATTCCGGTCGATCGTGTCGCGCTCTACGTCCCCGGTGGACGTGCGGTCTATCCCAGTTCAGTGATGATGAATGTCATTCCTGCGCAGATCGCGAAAGTTCCAAGTATCGCGATCCTCTCGCCGGCACAGGTTGAGAATGGCGGTTGGCCACATCCGACCATTCTCGCGACTGCTGCGCTCCTTGGAATCGATGAGGTCTATTCGCTCGGGGGTGCTGTAGCGATCGCTGCCGCTGCCTTTGGCGTAAGGGATGCCAATGGTGAAACGGTGATGGAGCCTGCAGATATGGTGACCGGACCGGGCAATATCTATGTCGCTGCGGCGAAGCGTGCGCTTCGAGGAATGATCGGCATCGATTCTGAAGCAGGTCCCACGGAGATTGCGATCGTCGCTGATG
>JACCED010246872.1_pt1 | contig 11698 bp, 9 predicted proteins | sample 7455021 | NCBI WGS metagenome assembly JACCED01 (sample SAMN15323456, study PRJNA562643) | freshwater metagenome | isolation source: river surface water | place: USA:Blue River Watershed | collected 2017-08-19
CATAACGAATTTCTAAATTTTCACCTTCACCAATATATAATTTATCCATAATTTTTTGTGGTAAATATATAAAATTTGTATTATCAACAAATTCCAATACTCCGCAATAAGTTTTGTTTTCTTCAAATCCAAATCTAAAAATTTCAAATGTTAAAGGATATTCTAAATTTAATCTTGATAAAGTATCTAATGCTGATAAAGGCATTAAAATCTTATCTTTTGTTTCCATAAATTTTGTATTATCATTATCACTATAATAAATCATAGAATGACATTCATATCTTCTTGCAAAAGTATTATAATTTTCTAATTCTTCATCTATATCTTGATTATTATCCATTTTTATATGAATTATGTATATTTATTATTTTTATTTTAAGTTTCTTTTTTATTTTTTATAATTAATTTATTTTTTAATCTAAATAAACATCTCATCGTTCATCTCCATAATCTCGTTCCGCACAAACTCCTTCTCATCGTGCCGTGAAAGGCAAGATGCATTCTTGAGCTTCTTCAAAGACTTCTTGCTACGAGGCTTCTCCTGGTCCATCAGTGCCCTGCACATGTGCGAATTGCAGTGAACACAGTAAGATCCCCGAAGGTTCCTAACCATGTACTTGGGTTTCTTAATCCTACCCATTTCGCTCGAAAGAGAGCTATAAGAATTCTCGATAGGAGTGCTAAAGACGTTGTCATAAGCATCATAATAAAAAGTCTCGCAATCCATGATAAAATTACCACGCAAAGTCTTGTTAGTCCAAGTGCTCTTGTGCTTAAAATCAATAGCATCACCCTTTCCATTGTAAATGGGTTTAAACGTGGTGATTACACGACCACGGCGTTCATTATATTTAGTAGGATATTCAAAATCGTCGATACGGGTAGTCTGTTTGACAGTGTCCATCTAAGAATTGATTCTTCCTATTTGTTTCATAATTATAAATATAAAGTATAAACCTAAATAAAAAATAATCAAATTTTTTTTTTAAGTCAATATAAATTTTTACGTTTAAATCTATAAAAAAATTGATATTTTAACATTCTAAAGATAAAAAAATAAATATTTAAATAGATATAAAGTTTATATTTTTTTTAGCTTTATATCTTTGTACTTGCGTATAGTACTTTAAGTTAACAAAAACAATAAATAAACAAAAAAAATGGAAGAATTATCAAATATAGATGAAGATGAGTTTTTTGAAGAATTTGATGAAGAAGATGTTCAGATGCATGAACAATTTAATAGTATGTTTCCAAATAGAACTTTATTTCATGATTCAAATGAAAATAGAAAACCCAAATATAGGTTTGATTCAAAACTCCGTAAAATGATTAGATGTACATATGAACCAGAAAGAGAATTTTGTTTTGCTGGTGTCACTTATTGTTCTAAAGATGAATTTAAAGCTATAATTGTAAAAATGCGAATTTATATTCATTATTTATGGAATAATGGAGATATTGTTTTGAATGAATATTTAGGGAATATAAAAGTTGAATTGTATGATTTATATTTTATTAATTATTTATATTATTATTTTGATAGAATAAATCAAAAACAACAAAAAGTAAAAGCATCCAATCCTACTATAACTTCTGATAATATAATTATTACAAATAAAAAACAATATAAATGGAATATCACTAAAGATAAAGTTGAAAATGCTACTTACTGGTATAAAAAAATGAGAGATGAAAAATATTTGAAAAATTGTTTATACATTAGTAGAATCGATAATCGTACATCTATTAAAGATTTTTTAAATTCAAATACAATTAATCCAAATAATGAACGAGATACTTTTTATTTGTATCGTGAACTTTTATATAATATCGAAGTTAAAGATTTATTTTATCATATTAATAAAATGAACAGAAAACAACTAAGTAAAATGGAGAATAATATGATTATTTTAAATTTTCTTTTTAGAGATTTTATACCTTCTGAAGTTTTAGATTATAGTGACTATTTATGTATACACAATCGATTTAATAAGTCCTTTTTAGAAGAATATTCACGTAAATTTGGAAATCCTCTTTTTATTGAACAAAAATTATCTTTCAATATAGAAAGATATGGAGATGAATTTGTAAAAGAATTATCAAGATTTGAATTAGAACCTAATTTTGAAGGAGTATTAACATATTATTCATTATTTGTATAAGTATAAAACCAAATTTTATAAAACGTAAAAGCAAAGCGCAAAAAAAAATTGAAAAATATTTTGTATAGAATTAGTTAGATATATAATATATCAACAAGTAGATGAGTAAATGTCATAAATGAGTATCCTTCTGAGAAATCAGGTAGTTTATGATATTGTTGATGTTAGAATATACGAATTAATAATACCTTAATATTTTTAAAATATTAAAACCTAGCGTAACATCTAACTATATACCATCGAATAGGAATCGATGTACTGTATCTTATAAAAAAAATGAAAAATGTTTTAAACAATTGAATTAGAATAAATTAATATATAAATAAAATAAAAATGAATAATAATCATTATTTAGAATTATTATCAGATTATATAACAATTATTGATATAATACATTTAAATAAATTTGATAATAATTATTTTTTAAATAATAATATTTTATATAAAAAATCAATAGAAAAAATAGTAAATTTTTTTCAATATGTTAAAAGAAAAAGAATTTTAAGTAAAGAAATATCAAATGATGAAAATTTATATTTTAACTATACAACATCAAACTATAGAAAAAAATTATTATTAGATTTATATTTTGAAACTTATACTGATGAATATAGATTAAGTTGGTATAATCAAAATAATGCTTCATGGAAAAAAACTATTGTTGATAAATATAAAAAAGGTAAATTTGCAAATAAAACATCTTTATCCAAATATGAATTTTATCATTTTCAAATGCAATTTTCAAATGAAGAGATAGAAGTTATTGGTTATTAATAATTTACGATTAATAAAAATTATTTAATAATTAAATTATAAAAAATAAAAAATGAAAAATATAAATCTTAAAATATAAAAATTTTTATAAAAAGAACAAAATAAATTAAACGTAAAATGGACTTTTTTGCATCTTTTGATGACGAATTATTTATTCAAAAACAAAAAATTATTAAAAATGAAAAAAATGAGATTGGTTTAAAGAAGATTGAAGAGAGAGAAAGAACAAATTTAGTATTAAATTTAATTAAAAATAAAGATAATAATATTAATAATATTCAAAAAATTGTAAAAGATAACAATTTTATATTTTCATGGAGAAATCCAAATAATGAAAGTATATTATTTTTAGCATTAAAATTTGAGAATTCTAAATATTTAGATAGTTTAATAATATCATTATTAATGAATGATCATAATAATGAGTTAGAATGTGTATCAAAAATAAATGGTAGAACATGCTTAATGTTAGCTTTTGAAAAGAATATAGAATTAGCAAATAGAATATATTTTAAATATGATTTTGACATTTATCATCATGATAAAAATAATAAATCATTATTTAGTTATATATTTACTAAAAAATTCTTAAGTTCCGAGAAAATGATTAATTATGTAGTTATTCAAAATTTAATAAATAGATATTTAGAAACAAAAGATAATGAAGTAGATAAATTTATATATGAATTTAAAAATAAAGAATATCATCATATTTTAAATAATATAGTAGAACAAGATATAGATGAATTAAAAAAACATATAGATTTTCATAACTTTTTTGATTTTATCCAATTTGATTTTACAAATTTGGAAGATTCTAAATTATTTATGAATTCACTTCTCGAAGGAGATAATAATATTTTGATTCAAAAAGGATATTCAGATTTAATACAACAAAATGGAAAAATTGATCTTAAAGATATTGATGAAGATAATAACTATAATTCATGGGTAGCATATTTATTTGAAAATAGTAGAAATATGGATGAAGAGGATTATTTAAAAATTCTTCAAACAAAATGTTTAATTAATTCAAATGAAGATTATGAGACAATGTCAGTATATGAAGAAGTAGTTGATGATGATGATGACGAAAATAATTATAGTGTACAAATGTTAAAATTTGTAAAAAATATTATTATTGATATAAAAGAAATGAGTGATAATGAATTTTATGATTTATTAAGATTTTATGTTCATGATATTGTATTAAATCATCCACAAGTAAATAAAATATTAGAAAATGAAAATTTTACAAATATATTTTTTGGTACATATGAAACTATAGAAATATTTATTGATATTCTTGAAAAAGAAAAAGATAATAATGATATAAAAACAAATATGACTTTTTTCCTTTTTCATTCAATGATTGATTTTATTTTTGAATTAAATCTAAACAAAGAACATAATAATAATTTAGATATAGATATAAATAGAATTAGAGATAAATTCAACGAAAATCTGATACATAAAGTTTTGGATAAATTTGAATCTCAATATAATATTAAAAATGAATCTAAAAAATTATTTAATTTATCTTGTCAATCAACTCATAGTTGTAATCTTAGAACACATTATTTTTATTATTTAGAAAATAATGATGAAATAGATAATAAACCTATTAAAATATGTAAAGAACATTTAACATTTAAATCATTATTGCATATCTTTTATGTGTTTAAAATATTAAATTATGAAAGTGTGTTTAGAAGATTTTTACAATATAAATTTAATTTTGAGAATTATTTTGAGTTATTAGATATGTTAAAAGATAATAATCGATTTTTATCAATTATTGTTAATGTGAAAAAAGTAAAAGATCATATTAATTTATTTATTAAAAAATCAAATAAAATAGATTCTTTAAAGAATGAAAAATGTGAACTTGAATGTATAGTATGTTTTGAAAAAATGGAAAATTCATATATTGAATGTTCAACATGTAAACAAAAAACGCATTCAAAATGTGGTTTAGAATGGTTAAAAAGAAATACAAATTGTATGTATTGTAGAACATCTATTCAACATTTAAAAAATCAAATACAAAATATTGAAAAAATTGTTTTTTATGAAGAACTTAAAAAATTAATAGTTTAATTATTTTGTGTATTTTTGTATTTAATTTGTAAAAAAGATTTTACATTATTCAAAATATTTTATATTATACAAAATCAAAATATTTATAAAAAAAAAAATATAGCAAAATAAAATTAAACATAATTTATAATTATTATAATAATATAAACAAATATGTTAAATGAATTTTGCTAAAATCGTACGGGCCTTCGGGCGGAATTTACCAATAAAATCTAGGATTTTTTATTTTTTAACTATAATAGCAATGTTTTTTTTGCTGAAAAAAAAAACATGAATAAATTAAATCAATATTTTTATTTAAACTAAACCAGGTTTAGGACATCCAAAACAATTATTAAGAACTGATGGAGGGAATGGTATATCACCCGGGACACAATGATTATTTATACATAAATCGGTTTTATTTGGACAAAAAAGATTAGAAGTACAATAATTTTCGTTTATTTTAAAAGAGTAAGTTGTATTAGGATTAGGGGGACATATATTATCTATAATATTTGGTGAAAGTTTTAAATATTGTTGATTTTCGAATTTTTCTTTATTATCTTTTTTTAAATATTGATTTACAAAGTATAAAAAAACGAATAAAATGATTAAATAAATAATTAACATATAATCCATATTTAATATATTCTTCTAATTATATTTACTATTTTTTATTTTTATTTGTATAATTATTTTTTCAATTAAAATACTTATAATAATAATTTAGAGAATTTTCAATAGCTTGATCCATATTAAAATATTTATAATTTGCTAATCTTCCTAAAAAATGTATATTTTTATTTTTTACTTCTTCTTCAGCTAAGATTTTATATTTTTCATATAATTCTAAATTTTTTTCATTTAATACAGGATAATATGGTTCACCTTTATCTGTTGTATATTCACGAACAATTGTTGTATGTGGTGATTTTTGATTTAAAAAATGTTTATATTCTACTATTCTAGTGAAAGGAACATTTGGTTCAGGATAATTAACGACTGAATTAATTTGATAATAATTCATATTTTTTATATATTCAATATCAAAATGAATTGATCGATATTCTAATTTTTCATATCCAATATTTGAAAAATAATCATCTATTGGACCAGTATAAATAATAATTTTATCATTAGGTATTAAATCTTTAATTTTATGAAAATCAGTATTTAAAAAATAATCGATATTTTCATGTTTTAATAATTGTTCAAAAAAATGTGAATATCCATATTTTGGTAAAGCTTGATATTTATCACTAAAATATCTATCATCAAAATCACTTCTAATTGGTATTCTTGCTAATACTTCTGGTTTTAATTCATTTGGATATTTATTCCATTGTTTATAAGTATAATGATGAAAGACTTTATCATATAATTTTTCACCTACTCTAGATTTTGCCATTTCTTCACCATTTTTAATTTCATCATATTTTACTTGATTTTTATCTAACCATTTTTTCATTTCTTGTTCATTTTGTATATTTTCATTACATAACATATTAACAGTTGTTATATTTACAGGTATTGATACTATTTTATTGTCTATTAATCCAACTACTTTATGTTCCCATCTTTCCCATGTATCAAATTGATTAACATAATTCCATACAGTTTCATTATTTGTATGAAAAAGATGAGCTCCATATTTATTGATAAGAATTCCATTTTCATCAATATAATCATAACAATTTCCACCTATATGATCTCTTTTTTCCAAAATACATATTTTTTTGTTTTTTTGACTTGCAAATCTTTCAGCCATAACAACACCAGATAAACCACATCCAATAATTATAATATCATATTGATTAAAGTTTATTAAATCCATATTATATTATATAATATGAATATTTATTTAAAAAAAAAACTTATTATTATAATTTTATAATTTTATAATTTTATTCTTCGTCACTAATTCTTTCGAATCTTATTTTTTTAACTCGTATCCATGGACATGTATTTGAATCTTCTAAATATCCTTCTCCTGATATACAATGTACTTTTGATAATTTAAACATACCCCATACAGCTAAATCAATATATTCACCATCATTATAACCTAATGTGATAAAAGTGATAAATTTATTTTTTTTGGATTCTTTATTTTCTTCTCTTTTGCGAACATAACGGTCTGCTTGAAAAAGTTTATAAGTTGCAATTATACCTCTAAATCTTATATAAGGTAAAACTTTGGCTTTTTTATTTTTATTTTCTTTTTTTTCCTTTTCTTCTTCTTCTGATTCACTATCTGATATATCACTTTCTTCTTCTTCTTTTTTACTTTTTTTTTTATTTTCATTTTCAATGACTGTCCGTAAACCTAAATTTTCAAAATACATACCAGGTAAAAATCCTTCATCTTCCCAATATCCAATCATAAAGTATTGTTGAATTTTACTAAATTTTTGTATAACTTGATTTTTAAATTTATTTTTTGCATATTTTTTTAAATCAACACCTGCTTTTTTGGCTTCTCTAAAATGTACCCATGTTCGATAACTACTATGACAATGTTTTAATGCTGCTTCCCAAAATTGTTGTGGATGATAATATTTTTGATATGCTAATGCTAAAATTAATTTTGCATAAGATATAGCATGTGATTTACAAAATGAATATTCTTGTAAACATTCTAATTGTTCAAATATTAACTGTCTCTTTTCGACTGTCATATTTTCTTTTTGTTTTTCATCAAATAATCTTTTAAACTCCTTCTTTACATAATATCTATTTTTTGCAAATGCTTTTCTATAAATATCTGCTTCTGAATGACTTATTTCCAGCATTCTTGCTATAAATTGAATGGCATCATCGTCATATATAATAAACTCATTTCTTTTTACAACACCTAATTGATAATAATCTCTTAAAAATGTAAATTTTTGTCCATTTTTACTTGCAGCTGGACGAATTAATGCCAATGCACATGCTAAATCTTCAATTGAATTAGGTTTCATTTCCATAAATATTTTGCGCATTCCTCTTGATTCACCAAATACAATACCTAAATTATTACCTTGAGTAAATATTGAATAAACATTTGGATCATTTCTTGGATAATCTTCAATAGGTAAAGATGATATTTCCCATAAAAGAGATAAACCCCGATTTGATAAAACATCAATTTTAATGAGTCCATAATCTTCGGCTTCATCTTTATTTAAATTTAATTGAGCACCTGTCATGGATTTTTCTTTTTTACTTTTATTAATCACATAATCTTTCAAATAATATTCATCTGGGATTTTATCCTGAAAAATAACTATACCTCCACAATGTAAAGAATGACATCTAAATTCACCTATTAAATTTCCAGCTTCCTCCATCACTTCATATTGAATAGATGGATCATCAAATATATCCTTTAAATCAAATTCTTTTGGTATAAATTTATGATATCCTTTTCTTCTAATTGCTTCTTTTAATGCTGATTTTTCTTTAAATCTAATATGATTTGATATTCTTGCTACTCTACCTTCCCATTTATTATAAATTCTTTCAAAAATAATTTCACGAGCATGAGCAGGTATATCAAGGTCAATATCTGGTATATCTAAACGTTTTTCATGCATAAATCGCGTTAAAGGTATATTTTCTAAAATAGGATTAATATTTGTGATACCCATTAAAAAACATACTAATGAAGAACCTGCACTACCACGGATAATATGGGGATAATCATGGGTTAATTTTAATATTTCACGAACTTGAAGAAAGACTAAAAAGAAGTCATTGCGTTCAATTAAAGTGAATTCATAATTTAAACGATTATAATATTCTTGATCATCTGGTATTTCGCGAACAAATGTACCACATAGAATTTTAACCATATTATGTTCGAAAATTTTAAATGATTCTTCTGCTTGTTTGGATTGAATAAAAAGATTTAAATTAGAAAGAATAGAAGTAGAATTATTTAAAAACAATTCATAATCAAATTGTTCTCTTTTATTTTCGACCTCTTTTTTTTCATCTCGTATCTCTTCTTTCGTTTTTCTTTTTAGAATATTTTGATTTCCAAAAAAATCTAATAATGTTGTTTGTTTTGTTTGTTTTGATTTTGTTAAACTCATATTTTTTTATATATTCTAAAATAAAATATTTAGTACCTCATATTCTTATATTCATTCTTTTTCAAGTTTTTTTTCATTTAGGTAAAATAAATTTATATTTTTTTTAAGTACTATTTTTAATTTAAAGAAAAATTAAATTAAATTATAAAAAATGAATGAATAATAAATAATCAAAAAAATAATTAATTATTAGTATATACACCTAATTCTGAACCTCTAAAAGCACTAATCCAATATGGAAAATCTAAAGAAGTCACATAAAAATATGAATAAGATAAAGTTTGATTTTGGAAAACAAAGGATATATTTTTTTTTAATCCATGACATTCATCTAAATCATCTGTTGAAAGAGGTGTAAATGTTCCATCATCTCTTTCTACTAAAAATGGTGCTACTATAGGAAAACCATCTAATGCAAAACCAACTACTCTTACCTTTGTATCAATAGTAGAATTTATTAATGCAAAAGGTGTTGTATGATGATGATAAATTCCTTCAGATTGTGGATGACCCCAAAAATCATCTAAACATCTAAATGATACAGCATCATGACCATCACCATCTAAAGCCATATAAAAAGCTGCATTATCAAAACAATAACCTTGAGTACTCATTTTAGTAGCTAATGGATTATTTGAATAAACTGGATTTAAAGGTAAAGTCATAACAACATTTTGTGCTACTGTTGTTCCTTGATTAGGATCATATTTATAACAAGGACTACTACGAGGCATTGGATATTTACCAGTATTATGGGATGGTAAAAAATTAGTTGTTATAATAAGTTTTTTATTTGTATTATCAATAGTAAAAGAATATGAAGGAGTACCATTATTAAGGTTTCCATCTTGTGTATAATTTTCAATTTTATAATAATAATTCAAGTATTCATTACCTGAAGAATCAACATCTACCCAAGGACCATAATTTGCATTTTTATCTTCTTTAAAATCAGCTAATGTATAAACTTTACCTTTTATTGCACCTGTACGACTATATGTATTTGCTTCAGTATCTGTATTTACAACTAAAGGTAAATCACTAATAATTGTATTTATCTCTTCAGAAGATAAAGATTTATAAGTTGAAGTTTGTCCATCAACAGTTGCTAAAGGTAAATTTATTACCGTATATGGTGAATATTCTGATGTAGACATATTTTATTAATTTATATAATATTTAATAATATTTTTTATATAATTTACATAAAAATAAATAAAAAAATAAAAATTTAAATTTTATTTATTTTTTTTATAATTTTATAAATTCATGAATTCAATTAATTCACTTTGTGTTAATCCTATTTTTTTTGCTAAATAATTTAATTTATTATCAATTGATTTAATTTTTTCAGATAATTTTTTATTATTTTCATTTGTGAATATAATATCACCTCCTAATTTAATATGATTATCAATTTGAATATCAGTTAAAAAATATGATGGAAAAAGATGAATTGAAGGTAAAATTTGTATCGATGGACCTAATCCAACATGTATTGAATTACAAATATCAAATGATGCATGTTCATAATCAATATTTAAATCAGATAATCCATATAAATTATTAATATTTTCTTCTTTATTAATTGTAAAAATTGGTCTTATTTTATCAAATTTATTATGTTTTAAAGCATAATCGGGAAGTAAATCAAATATGGTATGTTCTTCATGATTATTATTAGCTGTTATAGATAAATCATAATTTTTAGATTTTAAATTATTTAAAATTAATAAAACTTCGTGAGGTCTAATATTAAAATCATTTAAATGACCTCGGAAAGAACTTGAATGTGTAAATTGACTTTTTCCTGATAACAAATTTTTACTTGAATATATATTTTCTCCACATGTTAAATTTCCATGAGCAAATAAATCATCATAAAAATAACTCTTTCCAAAATTATGATGTTTTTTTTTATTAATAATTTGGTTTGTTAATAATTCTTCACTTTTGATATTAGTAAATGTTGATTCTTTTTTTACAATTAATTCTTTATTAATATTTACTTTATTTAAATTCGATTCTCCTGATACATTTAATATATTTGATATATAATTATTTTTACTATTTATACTTTCAAAATTTGAAAAACCTTTTACATTTAAATTATTATCAATATATTCTGAACCTTTAACTATTAAATCACCTTTAATACATTTGTTACAACAAGAACAATTTTTATACATTTTTATATATAATAATATTAGATTAAAAAAAATATTTAGATAAAAAAAATTTATTATGATTTTTCAATTTTACCATTCCATTTACTTATTCCATCCACATAATGCAAAGTATTATAAAATCCTAAATGATTTAATTTTTCATATACTTTATGTCCAGCATGACATTTTTTATTATAACAATAAATAATAATAGGATCTAATTTTTTAAAGTTTTTATGTTTCTTTTTAATAATTTTCATAATTTGTTTTTCAGTTAAATGTTTATTATGAGGTATATTAATTGCACCTTTAATATGTTTTTCTTTATAATATTTTTCTGGTAAAGCATCAATTATAACTACTTTTTTATTTTTCATATATTTTTTAACATCATTTTGATGAATATCACAAAAAATACTTCTTGTGAATA